>MDTA01168865.1_pt1 | contig 33698 bp, 34 predicted proteins | sample 811151 | NCBI WGS metagenome assembly MDTA01 (sample SAMN05326648, study PRJNA326480) | marine metagenome | isolation source: seawater | place: Indian Ocean: South | collected 2010
AAGGGTGGATATGGTAGAATTCATGGAGGAACCTACGGTGGTAGACCATGTGCTATCAAAGAATCTCTCGATTCTATGGATAGTCGTATAGATATAGAGGATTATTATGGTGAAATTATAAAACAAAATGAATTATTTTGTCAAGCCCATCGTGCTAAATTAAATCAACCTAAATATGCTAAGATACCTAAACCCTTATTCATTGCAAATATGGATAAAACTCCACTACTTGGCATGGAACCCTTAGACGATTCCTTATATAATTTTATTAAAAAATCAAAAGCTCCTTCTACAATAAAAGAGGATATCATTACACATAAGCGAAAGATGACAAAGGTCATTACTGATATGTTTGAATGTATATGTAATACCCTTATTTATCTTCAAGAAAAATATGATTTTTATCATAGAGATATGCACTGCGGAAACATTATGTATCGCAAAAGCGGTGAGACTTACCAATGGTTTTTAATTGATTTTGGAATGTCGACATTTAAATTGCACGATTATAGATTCAGTAATGATGGAGCTGGGCCTTATGGTAAATTCAATAGTGAATTAATAAAAACTGGTTATGGGAAAGGTCGAAAAGGACATGACTTGCGATTAACCCTTTTATTTATGTTTGAATTGATAGAAGACAATCTTGATAAAATGATACTACCAGAAGCATTCAATATTTTAAATGCTATATATATTAAAATAAAAAATGATATTCGAAAGAATTCTATAGGTAACAGTCCTGTATTCTGGCATCGTGGTTATAAAGATGCATTTAATAATCTTATTACCAGAGAAACCGAGCCAAAGGTATTTCTAGCAGAAACAATACCACAACTTCGGCAGATCATTTTGAACAACCGTAATCCCGCTATTTCTTTAAAATCAAAAAACAAACCGAAAAAAGAATTTATATTTGTTGAAAGAAAAGAAGGTAAAAAAAAATAGATAAATATTTAAATAAGTATAAACTTAAATACTTATTTAAATGAATATATATGTCAAAAAATATAATTATGGGAATATACGATTATTCAAATGCACCCATAAAATCATATAAAGGTGGTATTTACGCATTTCTTAAAAGTCTTAGAATTCATAACAAAGATTGTGAAGTCGTACTCATTTGTAATAAAAAAAATGAATCCACCGCTTTGATGAATTGTCTTAAAGAGTATAACGCATATACCTATAATTATGACCCAAAAGATATTGAACATGATTGCGGAAATAAATCACGAGAGTTCAAATTATATTGTCGATTTAAATTTATATCCGACTTTCTCGAAAACAAATACTATGATAATATCTTATTATGTGATATGAATGATATCGTATTTCAAGATGACCCATTTACTATAGAATATGAAACAGAAATATACTGCTCTTGTGAATTACATCATTTTGGTGGAGATAAAATTGGTAAACCTGATCGACATACCAAAATGAATATTGATTGGATGATACCATACTACAATGAAGAATATGAAGAAATACGAAAAAAGTTTTTGAATCAGTTCATTGTTTGTGCTGGAACTATTTTAGGCACACAAGCAGGGATACAAAAATTTTTAGATTGGTATATTCATGTACAAATCGAACATAATTATCTTATCAATGACCAGGGACTTTACAATATCTATATTCATGAAGTTTGCGATTCCAAACATCTAGATTGGTATAGACACTCCAAATTTCTAGCGATTGATCATCACAAATTAGATAAATACGATCAAGACGAGGATGGGTTTATTTTAAACGACAAGGGAGATAAATATGTTCTTATACACATGTATGGTTCTTTTGGATATGGATATAGAGAAGGCCTTGAATATATTAAAGATTTGACATGCGAAAAATTTTCAAAATAAAAAAATTTTTATATATAAATGTCTGCCCCTAAAGAAATAAAAATAGATCCCCTACTATTAACCACAACCCATGAAAAATACCCCCCCTTCTTGATTGAATCTCTCGAAAATTACTTTGTAGAGAGATTTATGAAAGAAAAAAAATATCAGGAATATAAACACGTATATTTTTTACCCGTCCATTGGACAGTCTTATCAAATAGGTGTTATCAATATCATCTTGATCAACCTCACGCCCAAGCCGTTAAAAAAATGTTTGCCGAATTACCACATAAAAAAAAGTACTACATATTATGCCAATACGCAAATGGATTACGATTTCCATATCCTAAACACTTGAATTTTGAAATACATGGAGGTCATTTAGCAGACCATCCTATACCCCTTATTTATGAAGATGGTGGATTTCTTGAAAGTCAATCTAAAATACCCTTTCACGAAAAAAAATGGCTTTGTTCTTTCGTTGGGGCAGACCAAGAAAGGGGTCATAGAAAAGATATTTGTGATTACATGAATAGTTACGATGATGTTTGTATTTTGATCCATAAATGGACCGGAAATATTAAAAAACCAATGCAAGATAATTTTATTCATATTACTTCAAATAGCAAATTTTGTTTGGCTCCTAGAGGTTGGGGTAAATCCAGTTTTCGATTTTTTGAAGCATGGAAACTTGGTTCTATACCTGTTTATATATGGACTGAAGATATATGGTTACCATATCAAGACATAATAGATTATACTAAATTTAGCATTATTATACATTTTAATGATGTAGACAAAATACATGATATACTTAGTAAAATAGATGAAAAACAATATAATCAAATGTTTGAAGAATATGAAAAGGTCAAACACTTATTTACCCTTGATGGATTTTACACCTATTTCTGCGATTTGATGAAAAAAGATGACGAACATTACGAAAATATGGCTTGACTAAATAATTAATAATATAATAATTTTTACATATTATTAATATATTAAGCCTTTTTGTAAATTATTAATTTAGGATTCTTACTAGTACCCACCTTCTTTTTATAGGTTTTTCCTTTGTATGTAAACGAGGGCTTGTCATTCTTCTTTGCGTCTATCAAAAGTTTAAAAAATTCATTCATCTTTTTACTTTTCTTACCCTTCTTACCCTTTTTATTCCCACCTTTTTTGGAGGTTTTTCCCTTCTTACCACCTTGAAACATCTCACCATCATTTTCTTCCTTCTCATCCATAACTGCATCCATAGGTTCTTTCAACTCTGCTGAATTCATGGCCGAACCTCCACAATTTTTTTTCTTACCACTCTTCTTTTTTGGAGATCTTCTACGCATCGTTTTCGCCATTATATAGTATAAATATATTTTATTTATTTTGATTGATGTTCTTTCCATGGCTGTACTAATCTTTCTTTTCCACGATTGCTAAATAAACGTACTAATCTCTTTGAAAATTTCTTATAAATATCTTTATTTATATTCGAAGCATTAAATTTATCTCTCGGCTCTACCATCGAATTTATATACTCACATAAAAATGCACGTCTTTCCATATCTGTTTTATTATTATACGCACCATGCCAAACATTTCCTAAAGCTAGAATCACATCTCCCGGCTCTGTATCTATGGAAATCGCACCCTTTGGTATTCTACCTCGAACCAAATTTCCATGATGCGGAAGATTTGGTCTTTTTCTATTTTTATGTGTATATGGTATTGCAAATACCCCGCCGTTCTCTTCACTAAATCCATCTATACAAAATAACGCCTGAATCACTACCGGACTCTCATGATGCGGAAGCATCGCACCTGGTCTCTGTTCAAAAGGAGAATCCTGATGCGGTCCAAATATATGACTGTATGGCGGTGGACGCGAAGTAGTAAATCCACAATTATCCACTAAACAATCCCACCCTAATAAACTCTCCACTATTAATGCTATAATATTGTTATTTATTAACTCCGCATATATTGGATGCTTGTTCAAAATCGCATCCTTCCAATTTCGTGGATCCGATCCATCATGTCTATTATGAGTATCCTTTTTGTAATTTCCTTGCAAATTTGAACATATCATATTCAGTTCATTCACAAATAATTTACGCAACACTAAATAACCCGGGCCACTCGTAAGCGAAACCTTGCATCTCTCTAAAAAATTAATATCATCCGTTCTAATTGGTTTTAATTCTGGATTTGATGCAGAACCACCCAATGCTTCATACACCCCAAAAGAATACTTCGGCCAGTATCCCAGATTATGTTTCCTATATGTATTATTATCATATAAACACATATTCTTATGCAAAGATTCTATTTTTAATATATCATCATCCGTTAAAATAATATTTTCTAACTTCCCATATTCATCCCAATGTTCTGGATTAGATGTTCCGGGGATTGGAATGATGTCTTGTTCCATAAGCCACTTTACAATTACACACGCCGGAGAGATTTTATGTTTACTCGCCACCTCCTTCAAAGCCACCTCTTCAAATAACTTAAAATGATTATCCTTCCAACCAAAAGCAAATGGAGATGATGCTATTACTTTAATATTATTATTTAAACAAAATTGTGTCACCGCTTTATTAGTTTGATATGGATTTATTTCCAACTCATTTATATATGGATATATCGTACAAACATTCAATAACTTATGTAACTCCACTAATCCAAAGTTTGATACCCCAATATATCTCACTAATCCCTTCTTAACTAATTGCTCCATTTGTGGCCAAACTTCTTCTATAATAAATTCCTCGGTTATACCATCCTTTTCGTCCTCATTTAACGGCCAATGGATTAATAATGCATCCAGTTTTTTTATATGTAGTTCATTTAATGCTTTCTTACAATTTCTCTCTATGCAATTGTCCCAGGTTTCATAATCAAACTTTCTAATCTTTCCTAATTCTTTTGTCCAAAGTTTTGAAATAATAAATACACCATCCCTATCAAATTTATTATTCTCCATTCTACGCTTTATTACCGGACCTACAATATTTTTCTGTGTTGGATAGAGATTCGCACAATCTATTAATCTTACACCATTATCAAACGCATAATTCATCATTTTTAGATTAAATGATTTTGTTCCCGTCCCAAGCCCATACTTGACATCTTTTAAATCAATCATTATATTTTACATTAGTATTCTTATTTTATATTATTTTACTACCAGTTAATTTTATGCCAGTACATATTTATTTATAAAATTGATTTAGAATTTTAAATTAAATTATTCGAATAAATGAATGATTCTCGCATACAAAAACCGTTTTTAAAGTGGGTGGGGGGAAAAACACAAATACTTGATGATATTATTTCAAAAATACCCAAAAAAATAAACAATTACCACGAACCATTTTTGGGAGGAGGAAGTGTTTTATTTGCTATTCTATGTTTGCAGCAAGAAAAAAAAATTATAATCACTAATAATATCTATGCATATGATGTAAATAAGGATTTAATTAATGTATATAAACATATTCAAAATAATAAAGATAAATTATATACATTAATTGAGTATTACATAAATGAGTATGATAGTATTGAGGGAAATACTATAAATAGAAAACCAATTTCTATCGAAGAGGCAAAAACTTCAAAAGAAAGTTATTATTATTGGCTACGAAATAAATACAATACCATAGATAAAAACAATCACCCTATGGAATGTTCCGCACTATTTATGATTCTAAATAAAACATGCTTTAGAGGTATGTATCGTGAAGGCCCTAATGGATACAATGTTCCCTATGGACATTATAAAAAAACACCCACAATAATATCAAAGAATGATATAGATAAAATCAGTAGTCTCATAAGAGACGTTGAATTTATTCACTGTAATTTCAGTGATTCCATTAAAAATGCGAAAAGCGGAGATTTCGTATATCTTGACCCACCATACGCCCCGGAAAATACAAGATCTTTTGTAGGTTATGTTGCAGATGGATTTAATTTAGATATGCATAATTTGTTATTCGATGAAATAAAAAACTTAGATAAGAAAAAAATTAAATTTGTATTGAGTAATGCAAAAGTGGAACTAGTAACACAAGCCTTTAAAAATTATAATTGTGAAGATATTATTGCGAGGCGCGCAATTCATTCTAAAAAACCCGGTTCCACCACAACAGAAGTCATTATTTTTAATTGAATAAAATATATAAAATGCCAAGTACAAAAAAATAGAACTAAAAGAATAATTTATTTTTTTTTAGATAAATTGCGCCAATATTTTCGCAAAACCCAGAGCAAGAAGACAGAGAAAAGTAAAGATCCTGCTATAAACTGTTCTGAAACCTCTTCGCCTAAAATTTCTCTAGCGACGACGCGCTTCAAATATGGACGCAATATTCCTATAAACATAACTAATAAACCACCAAGAATGATCATAGTGGGATTTTTTAAATTTACCATTTATATAATAATTTATTTTTTTTAAGCCATGTGGGGTCCATATTTCATATACATAAATAAACTGGCGGCGATTCATGGAAATTCCACCCCCAGAGGGGGCTCTGGGGTATCCCTCGATTGCCAAACCACATTAATAGGTGTTTCCCAATTAGCATAAGGTATGGCCTTACTTGTGGATTTTTCTAAAGAAATTAACATATTTAAGGCCTGCTTTCTTCTTTCTAATGGAAAAAGAGTTTTGCTAAGTTTTCTAGAATAAAATTTCCACGCCCATTCAAATTTCAATGCTTCGGACCATGTAGGGAAACCTTCTACATAACATGCCCGTCTCCATATTTCTCCTTTTTTTACTTTCATAGTAGTGGCTCTCGCACCTCCTTTTATTTCCCCGTTATGTTGTCGTAACCGGTGCTCCAAATCCACGGTTGCGCCGACATATGTAGCATGACTCGTTGATTCTAATAAATAAACAAAAAATTTTCCCATTCTAATATATATTTATAAATTATATGTCTAACTGTCTTACATTTATACCCGATGAATTATTCATTCACATTTATAAATATATAAATCCTCTTTCAAAATCGCCAGAAATCGATACAAGATACTGGTGTTGTAAATGTGGTGAATATATACCTGAAGATTCTAGTTGTATAGAATTACCAGAATCACCCAAAACGATGGCCACCCTACATCAAAGATTTCTATATAATTCTGGCGCACCTATTATGAATATTTATTGCTTAGATTGTTTTAACTCTAGATAATATTTTTTCATACTTATTTCTCAAACAAAGATCTTTCACATCTGGATAATCTGCTAATAAAGCATTTTCTAATATGTTTTCTTCAGCCTTATTTGTATATAACGTACACGAATCCTCATAACACTTTCCTTTAGCATGTTCTTCACTAACTATTCTATAATGATTACATAACATCCACGCATTTTCTACCTTTTTTTCTGTTAAATTCTTATAAATCGTGCCCCTCCATGGCTCCACTCCATCCGGTTCCATATCTACGCTGCTTACAACCACCTCATTTTCCGTACAACACTTGCATGGATAATGACAGTGCATTTGACGATAATGTGACGCGCGCCAAATACATTTAACTTCCATTTGTTCCTTTCTACAACCAAATTTTTTTGTCGGTTTAGGTGGAGGGTGCCTTTTATCTTGACTCCACCTCCATACTGTGTCCATAATTACATCTTTTGGATTTTCAACCCTCTTATTTCTAGTGAACATTAACCACGGTATCTTTACACAAGATACAAATTTAAATGTAGTTTCCATTTCTTCCCGGATAGTTTTTTCAGGATTCCTCCTTGTGTGTATGAATTCATCACTATCAACCGTAATTACCCATTTTGTTTTTTTTCTCAGTTCTTCGGTTAAACATCTCTCCACCGAACTCCACTCCGGTAATCTCTGTCGCACCTTTTGGATCTCTACATTTGGATGCGAAAGAACCCAATCTTCGAAGGGCTCCGTTGAATTATCATCTAATAAATATATCCGGTCAACTCCTTGACTTAAATAATAAGGAATAAATGACCTTAACATCATATTCTCATTATATACCCTTGTAACACTAATCATAAAATACTTAAAAAATGCATCGTCGTCCATTATAATTTATTATATATTTTTCATTTAATATGTTATAAAAAATATATAATAATAGCCGTATATTAATAATTGAAATGACTATTGAATTAATTATAAAAGACATACCGTTCAAATCAGATTTCAATTATAATGAATATTTGAATTCCATTGCAAAAAATAATTCCAATCCTCTGGATTTTTGCATACGTCCTGTAAGAGAGGCCGTTATCTGTGCCCGAAAACAAAAAGGAGTTCTAGAATTATGGGAGGAAGGACCGGGATTTGAAGAAAGAAATGTATCTATCTTACATCTTATTAATCGTACAGATAAAAAATACAATCTCCCTAATTTCGACACCATATATGTCAATACAGGTGACCACGAACATTCTCCTGGTCACATAGATTACTACTTTTGCTACGGAAAAGAATTCAAAGAATGTTTTCCCGATTTCAACTTTATACATTGGAAAAATGTTGGTGTTTTTGATTATTCTACAACAGTTAGAGAGATTAGAACCAAGGTAGATCTATCCACGTGTGAGCATATGAAAGTAGGATGGGTAGGAGCACTTAACGGATCGTGGCACAAACGCCGCGTTTTATATAAATTAGGTCAAGAAAACCCTAATATTCTTGATATTATGAATATCGGTGGATGGGAAAATAAAAAAGATAAACCTCATCTTATGCCCGGAAGTTGCAAATACTTAAGTTACGTTGAACTTGCGCAGAAATACGCCATTCTTATTGATATTGAAGGTGGGGGATACAGTGGAAGATTAAAATACTTAATGCATAGTGGCAGACCCGTAATAATAGTTGAACGAGTCCCAAAAGAATTCTTTTATCCGTTCATGAAACCCTGGGAGCACTACATACCCGTAGAAAATGATCTAAGTGATCTCCTAGAAAAAACACGATGGATCATCGAAAATTACGAAGAAGCGGCACAAATTGGCGCAAACGCCAAACAATTTGCAGAAAAATATTTAACTTTAGATTACGCAATGTTTCATGTTAAAACACTAATAACTTCTCGAAATGATAAATTAATTACATAACTATAATATACATTTAATCACTTATAATATGTCAACCTTTATTTAGCAAATTTATAAATTATAAAATATCAAAGGTTTAATTTATATAATAATTATGATATATATATACAAATTATTCATATTATTTAATATATATTTATATATATAATAACATGAACATGAACATGAACATACCTAAGCCGCCTGAGATGCCTGACTTTAAGATGCCTGATATGTCTAAGATGCCTGATATGTCTAAGATGCCTGAGATGATACCTAAGGTGTCTGACAAATCTGATGAAGAAAGAGAACCTGTAAAAGTCAATCCTGCAAATCCAAAAATAGACATCAAAGACGAATTATTAAAAGAAATAGTTAAAGCCTCTAACAGAGATGAGGCCAATAAAGTTTATGAGAAAATTATAAATACTTCCGTAGAGAAAAAACTCGAAGGTAAAAAACCCGATGATAAAAAACCCGAGGATAAAAAGGGAATTTTACAAACTTTAAAAGGCTTCTTAGGTAGTAAGGGTGGAGGTAAAAAGGAAACAAAAAAAAAACGGGGTGGAAAAAAAGGAACAAAGAAAAGGCGAGTTAAAAAAAGAAGATCGCGATAAAAATTTTTACGATTTTAAAAATTGAAATCATAAAAATTACATAAAAATATGGTAAAACATGGATTCACTTACACTGGACAATATACGGTTGGTAAAAACCGAAGAAGGAAATATAGGTGTTCTTTTCGCATACGACATCGAATCGGATAAAGGTATGTGTTGTATATTAAAAACAGAATCAAGTTTGCATATTGGTCCTAGTTTATTGACAAAATTAACTATTTTATCTCTCAGTGAAATGAGTAATATTATTACAGACGAATACGACTCCGACAAAAGAATACGAAATACTATCGGTTTGCTTTTAGAAAGCAATTTCATGACATTCTGGAAAACCCCTTGGAAAAAATTCGACTTTAAAGGTGGTGTTATGAAAGTTAATCAAGTTAACAAACAATTAGAACTTGCCATAAAATTATGATTGTACTTCTATTTCTCTAAATACTCTTCTAACTCATTAAAATTTAAATACTTATAAATATGAGATGTATTCTTTATTTTTTTCATGTATTCATTATATTTTTCCACCGTGGGAATCTCTCCAAGTATTGCAGTAATGATTGATAATTCTGCAGATGCAAGATAAACCTGTGCTCCTCTTCCCAGGCGATTTGGAAAATTTCTGGTAGAAGTTGAAAGTACAACGGCATCATCTTCAACCCGCGCTTGATTTCCCATACAAAGAGAACAACCTGGTATTTCAATCTTTGTTTCCGACTTATCAAATATTTCATAATATCCCTCTTCAACTAATTTATCGCGATCCATTTTTGTAGGCGGAGCTATCCACAACTTTGATTCTAATTTATAATTAGATTCTTTCAATAATTCGCCCGATATACGAAAATGTCCTATGTTTGTCATACAACTACCAATAAATACCTCGTCTACTTTTGTTCCCGATACCTCTGATAATAAAACCGCATCATCAGGATCATTCGGCGCACACAAAATAGGCTCAGTGATTTCCTGTAAATCTATAATAATCTTTTCCTTATATTCCGCTCCATCATCTGCATTTAACAATACCGGCGTTTCTATCCATGATTCCATTCTTTCTATACGTCGCTCTATCGCCCGGGTATCTCCATAGCCCTCTCGAATCATCCACTTTAACATTACAATATTTGAATTCAAATACTCAATTATAGGTTCTTTATCTAATTTTATCGTGCATCCGGCAGCAGAGCGTTCTGCTGTCGCATCCGACAATTCAAATGCCTGTTCGCACTTTAAATGTGGCAAGCCCTCTATTTCAAGTATTGAAGCATTAAAAATGTTTTTTTTTCCCTTTTTTTCTATTGTTAATAATCCGCGCTTTTTTGCCTGATAAGGTATGGAATGCACCAAATCTCTCAATGTTATACCTGGCCTAATCTCTCCAACAAATCGAACTAATACTGATTCTGGAACATCCAAAGGCATAATTCCCGATGCTGCTGCAAAAGCAACCAGTCCTGAGCCCGCAGGAAATGATATACCTAAAGGGAATCTCGTATGTGAATCACCACCTGTTCCCAAAGTATCAGGTAATAACATTCGATTTAACCAACTATGAATAATACCATCTCCTGGTCGTAAAGATATCCCACCCCGATTTCTTATGAAATCCGGCAAAGTATTGTGTGTTACTACATCCACGGGCTTTGGATATGCCGCAGTGTGACAAAATGACTGCATCACCAAGTCCGCCGAAAATCCTAAACACGCCAAGTCCTTTAATTCATCCCTTGTCATAGGACCCGTTGTATCCTGAGAACCTACACTTGTAACTATCGGTTCACAATACATTCCCGGTTCTACTCCATCCATGCCACATGCCCTGCCAATTATTTTTTGAGCCAGTGTAAATTTTGTTTTTTCCCTCTTCAATGACCGCTCAAAAAAAACAGATGGGTATTCTAATTTTATAGATTGCCTTGCCTTAATTTGGAGTGTTTTTCCAATAATTACATTGATCCTGCCATCACCACGAACACTATCAAAAATCGTGGGATTATCAATTTTCCATTCACTTAATATTCGTTGTCCGTTATTTTCCATAATTAAACACTCGTGTGGATAAAAATCTACTACATCTCCCATATGCAATTTACTAACGTCCATCTCTATGGGGAATGCACCACTATCTTCCATCGTACTATAAAATATCGGCGCTATCTTTCCACCAAAACAAAAACCACCATTTTTCTTGTTTGGAACATAAGGTATATCTTTTCCAAAATGCCACAATATACTATTTGTAGCACTCTTCCTACTCGAACCTGTACCCACAACATCTCCCACAAAAGCAATCCTATTATTCAAAGCCTTTAATTCCTCGATTTTTTTCATCGGCCCCACCTCAAAATCAATATCTGGAATTATCCCTTCTCGTGCACTTTTTAACATACTTCTTGAATGCAAAGGTATATCAGGCCTACTCCACGCATCCGGTGCCGGAGATAAATCATCCGTATTAATCTCTCCAGATACCTTAAAAATTGTAAGTGGTATTTTATCATCCAATGCTTTCTTATCAGTAAACCATTCTCCCTTTGCCCATGATTCCATAATCCGGAATGCCCATAAATTTCCACCCTTCATAAGAGATTCTATGTCATAAAATCCGTCAAAAGTAAGTATTGATTTTCTTAACTCATTATATATATCCCCTCCGTAATCTGGAACCTCTAATAATTTAATCAACGCATTTACATTGTATCCACCTTGCATTGTACCTAAAATACTTATCGCATCCCTTTCATTTATAATATTACAATCTATATTACCCTTGCATATACGATTTAAAAAATTAGCCTTTACATAACTTGTCTCATCCACCCCTGGTACTATTCTATATTTTAATTGCTCCAACAAAAATGCACTTTTCTCTTCATCATACTCATTATTCTCTAATATATCACATAACGTAACCGTCTGGTCTATATTTAAAGGTAAAGGCGGTATATTTAAAAGTCCTCTTTCTTTTTGTACATTTACTAACTCTTTGAAAAAACGATTGAATCGTAATGACATAAGTATATTTATCTACAATTTAAATTTAAATATATTTTTAAAATATATTTAAATGACTGAAAATAATTCCGAGCCATTTATCGCTATTGACTTTTGGATTAAACACTCCGATATTCTAATTGAACACAACGAAAAATACCATTTTTATTTAAATAAAATAAATGAAATTTTCTCCAATAAAAATGAACCCGTTGTTATTTTTCTTAAAACCGATCTATTACTCAACTATTTTGAATTACTTTTCTCCTTAGAGAAATCCTTTATTTTAATCACGGCATCCAACGACGACCATTGCCCCCCTTATCTTAAATATCCCGCTAGTGACGATAATGATATAATACGTATGGAGGCACTGTTAGAAAAACCGGAATTAGTATTCTGGTTTGCTAAAAACCCTTGTATTAAACATCGCAAATTATCTGCCTACCCTTTAGGTCCCAAATGGCAATGGAAAACAACCCGATTCTTTGGTGAAGATAAAACAAAACATCTAAAAATTTATAATTCATTATGTAAAACACCAAAACAATCCCTGTTATCCAACAAAAAAAAACTTTTGTACTTTAATTTTAACCAAACAAGTAATAATCCTTTATACAGTCCACATAAAAATATACGACACACTATTAAAAATGAACTTATAAAAAGATTTCCCTGGAATAAAAATGAACCTTTCGAAAAATACATGAACATCTTGTCCGAATATAAATTTTGTATCTCTCCACCCGGTCGCGGAATTGATACGCACCGCTGCTGGGAAGCATTAATGATGGGTACCATCCCTCTTTTATCACCAACCCCGATTGATGATATTTTAAAAGACCTTCCAGTAATCATAATAGATGACTGGAAAATAGTAACCGAAGAATTCTTAAATAAACAATACGAAATTATATTAAAAAAAATAGATCAATATAATTTCAAACTATTATACACAGATTACTGGATAGATATGTTATCTTCAAAGAAAAAAGACCACGAAGTAGGATGGCCACCACTATAACCACGCTTCGCCCACCCATTCGTTTTATCTTTTACGACCTTTTTAATCATTAAAGTATTTGAATCATAATTAATATTATTAGAATGCGTATACATTTCATATGGTCGTTTATTTATATAATTAATGTAATTCACATGAACACTTACAGTACTTCCTTGACTGCCTATAAAATAAGTGGAATTCTCAAGTATATACTTCTGCACAATAAATTCTGCAACAACCGTATTCTTAAACTTTTCTCCCAATTCCTTTTTAATCGCATCCGTAACAAAAGACTCTATATTGATTAAATTCCAACTTTTCTTTAAATTCACAATAACATCAGAATCCTCGCGATCAAATAAAACATATAAAGGTAGATTATACTTGTTGTTTTTTATTAACCAATTATTCACATTGTTAAAAATCTTACTACTATTTGAATTGATAACATCTTTTGATTTGTGCCAGTCGCCTAATCTTAGATGAATCCCAATATATTGATTATGAATCGTGGGTCGTATCTTTCTACATATCTCCATAATATATTCATTGTATTTTGATAGTTCAAAACAGATACTATTCATTGTTTTATAATTAAATGACGATGTATAAACATTATAAAAAATTCGTGATGCATTGCTCTTCTTAAACGTTACTATTTTCTTCGAATTATCCATTAATCCAAAATCACTCATTTTTATCGGCATTCTATAGTGAACAAATTCTTTTGTCTTTGCATCTTTTATATCATAATTATCATCTACTATCACACAACTAGACATCTTACTCGGTAATTTTAATTCATTTATATTACTATTAATCGAATCTTCGTATAAACGAACCATCATTCCCTTCACATATTTTTTATAAGCACTCTCCAAATAATCGGTGATTGGACCATAATCTCTATTTGGTCTACCACATGCAGATAATGGATGTCTTATATTAACAATTAAATATCTAGAACTTACATGTGCAAAGTAGACGGCCTGCTCCAGTGAAAATAACTGATTATAATAACCCACCCCAGAAAATAAATCAAAAATTAAAATATTGTCCTTAATATCTTGCAAATTGTATTTTTCAATTAGTTGTTCAGTATTCAAGTTGTCGTTCGATTCATTCACCTTCTTGATCTGTGCCGGCTTTGGTTTTTCCATGGCAACCTTTTTCGAAACCAATTCTTTCAATTCATTGCTCTCAATTTTGGTTCTAAACAATACCGCCCCATTTTTCGGTATTTTACATTTATTAGAAATCACATTTTCCCATGGAGCCCTTACATCCGCATAGGATTGCGTCCCGTTAGGATACCCGGGATAAAACACTACATACAAATGTTCATCTGTTTTAAAATAATATCCCCCCTCCTGCTTTTTGTGTAAATGTGCCTGTTCTTTTTTATCAATTTTAAATGTCTCCACCACAGTTCCTGGATTATCATTCTCACAAATAAGTATTTCATAATCCCTCTTGCAATTAATTCTCCAATTATTTGTAGATCTATTATTCAACATTAACGAAAAAGGCCCTATATCCTGCTTTGTCTTTTCTAAATGTTCTATTCCCATTTGTCCTTCCTTCAGTTTTAATGCATTTTTTATAACCCCTTCTTTGGTAAATTTTTTATCCACCTTATTATCTTCCTCTATTTCCTTAATCTCAAGTTTTATATTACGTTTTATATCATCTGTACTACCAATAATCTCATACAACTCACAACCATTATCTTCATCTAACAATACATGTCTCATAAAATCTAAAAATTGATCCCATTCTTCACCACTATATGCCCCACCATGATATATTTGATGACAGCCTACAGGTTGCATACATTTTACTCTCTCCACCGCAAAGTGCATGTGTATATTACTATTTGGCTCAGGATAAACAAAGTCGTCCTGATTACAAAAATGCCCATCCTCATTTCCACGATGTATTTTTTCATGCGGAGTATTTCTAAAACACTCACATGCCTTTATACAAGCTTTAACATTTCTTAATGAAAACCCCCCGTTTCCAGCATTATATTTTGTCCAATGATTTTTTTCAATCCAAGGCGCACCAATGTAATCATAGTTAAAATAAAAATCTGGAATTTTTCTAAATAGTAGTGCATCTGTTTGATAAATTAATACATGTGACCAGTTTATAAAATTCTCGTAAAATTGAGGCATCTTCAATAATGCACTATACGTTCCACGATTTAAATTGTCAATATCCTTGTAAATTAATTTTACATTCTTGTAATCTGAATATAAACTTTCCACAAAATCCTTATTTTTATTCCCGTACACAATGCTCAACCCGATCTCATAGTCACAAGGATACATCTTTAAAATTGCACGAATTACATAATCAATCTCAACCATATTTCTAAATTCAATTAAACATACACATAATCTACCTCTAGTATTGAATTTCGGTATTCTTTTAACCCTGATTTTTTTAAGTATTTCATTGTATTGACGATGTTTGTCATTGAAACATGCTAAATTCATATATTTAAATTATTACACTTAAATATATGAAATTTTACGATTCGTTCTCTTTAATTAAATTATTTAATGAATTTACAGAATCATCTATAATATGAATCGCTTCTACTGTATTTTTAACCGTTTTATTTGAAATACTATTACTAACATACAATACATCATTTACCGTACAAAATGTTTCGAATAATATACTATCTATACCATCACAATAAATTATATTGTTCAACTCCTGTGCCTCTTTTATATTTTTTACTATATATATAGGTGCTACAGGTGGTTGTATTTTGAACATATAAAACAACAAATTCTTTATTGTTAAACTATTAATTGTAATGATTGAATATTTCAAATACTGAATATTACTTTTTTTTATTTTACGAATAAACTTTATTACCTTATAACAATCCTTTACATCCGGTGTTGTTACCTTTGTTGAATCTATTAAAAAATTAAAATAGATTTTATCTAAATACTTATTTTTCCAAACTTCTAAAAATTGTTTCACTTTATCTTCAATATTTTTCGTTTTATTATCAAATATATTAATGGTTACGGTCGAATTTTCTTCACTTATTAAATACTTCATACAATAACATACAAAGTTTTATCTTATATCAAACGATATCTATAACTATTTTTATCTAATTGTATTCTATCATATAATTATCCAAATCAGCACCCTGGATATTTTTTTCTTTCACCAATTTCATACTTATATCATTAAACACTTTTTTATTCTTCATTATAATTTTTATTGCCATATCATAAGTATATCCTACTAATTGCTCGATCTCCTTATCTATCTCTTCTTTTGTATACTCGCTTATCTTATTACCATTCATCGCGAGTTCTCTTCCTAAAAATGGCTGTGTTGTATCTCCCGAATCATACAATCCTATATTCTTCCCAAGACCAAACAAACTAATATACTTTCTTGCTATCGAATTCGCCTGTTTCAAATCATTCGATGCTCCGGTCGTTACATCCAAATTATTTATATCCGGAAATAATAATTTTGAATTATAGGTTAACTCCTTCTTCTCCCAAGAACCCCCGTATACTATCACCTCCGCCGCACGACCACCCAAGGCAATCATCATGTTTGCCAACATAAACCTCTTCGTGGGATAATTGTTATATTCACCCTTCGGTGTAAAAAGCGTATATCCACCCGCTCCATTCTTATTTGAATTTATAGTTATCTTTTGAACCACAAACATATCTTTAAACAATCCCGCTATCAAAGCATGGCCCACTTCGTGATATGACACCAGTTTCAAAATATTTTCACTTCGCTCATCTTCTTTCACCGGAAGACCAATCGTAATCTTCTCAAAAGCATCGTACAAACACCTATCTGTTATATTTGTCTCATTGTATCGCACGCTTAAAATTGCCGCCTCATTCGCTAAGTTCGCAATATCTGCCCCCGAAAACCCATTCGTCAATACCGCAATATTTTTCAAATACTCCTCATTATTTACTTTCTTGTTTTTAAAATGCACGTCTATTATCTTTTCTCTACCTTTTTGATCCGGTAAACCAACCATCACCTTGCGATCAAACCTCCCCGGTCTTGTTAACGCCGAATCCAAAATATCTGCGCGATTTGTTGCTCCCAATACAATAATTCCTGTATCCTTTGTAAAACCGTCCATATTTGTTAAAATCTGATTCAATGTTTGCTCCCGCTCATCATTGCCGCCTGCTAAACCCGTTCCCCTCTGACGCCCAATAGCATCTATCTCATCTATGAATATTACACTCGGTGAAGACTCCCCCGCACTATTGAACAAATCCCGCACACGTGATGCACCCACTCCTACAAACATCTCTATAAACTGCGACCCACTCGCTGAAAAAAACGGCACTCCCGCCTCCCCTGCCACCGCTTGCGCTAATAACGTTTTACCTGTCCCCGGTGGACCCTCCAATAAAACCCCCTTCGGTATCTTCGCCCCCGCATCATTATATCTCTGCGGATTTTTCAAAAAATCTACCACCTCTTCTAACTCCAACTTCGCCTCGTCGCAACCCGCCACGTCTTCAAATGTTACATCTATCGCATCCGCATCCACCTCATTTGACTTTTTTTGAAAAATATTCATTTGATTCATAAAATTATTCTTAACCCCCGAATCCATTGGACTGTTTAAATTATTCATCATTAATGCTCTTATTACAAACGATATTACCATCGAAGATAATAAATACAGTCCAAGTAATTGAAAAGGTAAAGGTATACCATCAAAAAATCCTCGCGTTGTTATATCTGTTATATCATAATTAATCTGATATTTATTTAAACCATCCAATAAACCCTGTGTCAACTCTGGAACAGATTTAATCGCATGCAAATTCTCCCCCGCTAATTGATTTGTATAGTGATTGTCAAATACCAATGCTCCCTGAATATTCCCGTCTTTTACCACCAAACTCGCCGAATCTATATCATGCATCTTTAGATGCTTGTTAAAATCAGTTACCGTCCAATCATTCCCATATTTCACATACGTTGAACTCAGTCTTTTCACACTCTCCGCCGGCGATTCTGACATTCGTATTGCAGTTCTCATCATCCTTTTTGACCCTATAGTTGTAAACCCGCCAACAACCATCACTTTTAACATTATTAAAAAATACCTCATTACTATAATCTTATAACACAATCTTTAACCTTTTTAATTTCATAATAAAAAAGGTTAAAAACTTATACAATAACATAAATACATGCAACTTATCAAATTTATATATCGTGGCATAATGACTGGAATGCCGCTTCTTATCTATAATCCATACAGCAACGTAAACTTTCACGCACCCTTTACAATCTCTCCAAAAAGTCTATACATAAACTATAAACTTGAACCAGAACATATCTCTATTATTAAAAAAAGTATCAAAGAAAAAAACCCCGACTTTGACATGGTTCCTATTAAAATCAAAAATAGTCAAGAACCAAAATATTTTCTCAGTTTAAATATTTACAACTGCACCAGCCCTTTATTTCTAAAAGATAATAAAATCACTCGATTTGAGATTAATACATACGTGAAAGACGGCAACAAAAATGGAACCCTCATTTTAGACTACATTTCAAACTCTCTATCCATGGACCCCGTAAACTTATTTAAAGAAAGAAACTCTCTTTACTATCATAAATCTGGAGAGATTTATGGATACGATAAAAAAAAAAAATATCTACATCAATCTCGAATTTGAACCAAATAATAAATCCAATTCTATTTGTGTTTCCGATGATTTATCTTATTTTAGTGATTATATTTTTTACCCCAACGGTATATACGATAAACTATATTATGATACATCTCTTCTCTGTGCCAAAACAATTGTCCCAAAAGTTACAAACATCATCTTTAAATACATGAATATCTCTCTAACCACCCCTGATTCTGTATTCTATTTTGATAATTCTATTCAATTTGTAGGTAGCATGTGGGATAATATTAAAATCAATGATTAATTTGTACTGTATTCTACATCCCCCGTTACATTTAACTCATTTTCGATTACATAACCAGATATGATATCCGCTAACCACTCATGATAATTATCAATCTTGTGTTCATCTCTGTCGGCCAATCCCTCGCTAAATGTATTATGCATTATTTTTCCCCATGGATAATCTAACACATCACAGTGCCCAAATTCCCTCGCAGTAATAAATTTCTTATTATCAAATTTCACATTTTCTTTTGTAAGTGCAAAAGCAGGAATAAAAGGTATGCGAAATGGAAACACGCGCCACTCATATGATTTCTGCGCATTCAAGAAAAGAATATCGTCCACTTTGTACCTAGGCTCGATTATTTTATCCTTGTTTTCTTTATCAAATGCAAATCGCGTATCCACCGGATCAAGTAGCACAATATTCTTAACATTATCCAAATAATTACACGCCTTTAATGCCTCAATCGCACCCGATGAATGCCCTACTACCGTAACCGGCATGTTATTTGTCAATGACTTTAGTATTATATGCTGGTCTCGTATCTCCTTATTGACCAAAGTTACCGTTATGTTCTTCTCTGCAACTTTAGTTAAAAATGAATTATACAACTCCCCGGGAATAAATGAACTCCCGCCCGTATAAAATAAACACTGATTCTCATAAGGAGTCGTTTTTTCTATATTCTCATATCTCTTATAAAAATTTCCTGAAATTAAATAATTTCTTACTCGCGTGGGAACATAACATGATGCCATGAAAAATAAATTCATAAACCAAATAATTTCTAGTGAACGCATTTTATTCCATTATTAAATTACTTTTAAGTGAATTTATATTTAAAATTAATTTATTCGCAATATATAATGAGAGGTTTAAAATTTTTCTTTTTGTCTGGGATTTTGGGTTCTTCTTTCGCCCTTCGTTTATCCCATTTTCTTTCACTAAATAATAGAATTTATGAACAATATGATAAATTAGGAGATTCTAAACAATACTTCGAACCGAATCTTTTCTCGACTATTCACGATATAAATAAATCTCCCAATATTTATCAAGAATTCCTCGACAATATTGAAATTTTAAACCAAAATATAGGTAAAGAAACCGTTAAATTTGTATCTTCAGCACTACCGCATGTAGATCAAATTGGACACCAAATACTTCACGCCAATAATATATACATTAATGATATTCTTAATAACCCCTCTATACCCCACGATATACAAAAAAAACTAATACTTATAAGTATTAAATTGGCTCAATATGGAGATGACATGGGTTCTGAATTACTCAAACTTTATTATTCCCTGGTTGAAAACTCTTTGTAGGATTATTGAATTAAATATATTTCATTACTTTATAAAATAATGAAATACTTTATAAAATCTCTCCAACTCTCTAAAAAATTACCCATCATTTCAAATCCCACCTTCCTACATACACCCCCTCTCATGAAACTACGCAACCCTTTCCCCGGCGCTGATATCGGTATCCCCCTCACCATCTTTCAAAATACTTATACCACACTTCATTATGGACAAAATATTATTGGAATAAAATACGTGGCTCTGCAATTTCTACTTGGATATTACGCTTACGGTACTGACCGTTACAATGATGCTATAGAATATCACATGACTCCCTACAATACTACCAAAAAAGAATTCTATGAAACCATATATAATGATCAGAAATTAGTTTATAAATCACTCATGTTCTCCTACTTAAGTATTTTAACAATACTGTTGTACGATGAAAACTATATTTACAATTTACCCTTTGTTTTTATATTACAATCCCTTAATGCATATAAAAAAATAAAACCCGGCCTTGGACCCTTTAAACCTATTTATATATCCATCATGTGGACCTTATGTTCTATTATTATTCCATGTGTACTACATGACCACAATTACAATATATTTTATTCTCCACAAGATTACCTCCCATGCAGCCTAACACTATTCGCTGCCAGTAATATCATAGATAACAAAGATATCGATGAAGATTGTAAAAATCAAATTAAAACCATTCCCGTTTTATACGGAAAAGATAATTCAAACTATATAAGTATTTTAGCACTCATTGCATCCTCCCTCTTGTTAGGAACAAACCCTCACTATTTAGATAACATACCCGCTAATTCCTACCTGGAAATTCAAAACGCCGCTATTTCTTATTTACCATTTGTTATTAATGGAACTAAACCGCTCTAAATGATATAAATAATATTTCTACTTATATCATATGAATATATTTCAAGTTGATCTGAATAACACAGATGATAATTGTGCTATATGCCAATTGCCTCTACTCCATGAAACTAACACGCCGCTTCATACCCTGAAAGAATGCAAACATACTTACCACACCGATTGTATCATTGCATGGTTTAGAACCAGAAATAATCGTTGCCCCCTCTGTGGAAATTCCGGAATAAATCATTATGAAGAAATATGCGGAACATATGGAACCGCAAGCGAATTCATCCCCCCCGGATCTACTATTCATAGAAGCAGGTTTCTAACGCCACAACACAAAGAAAGATACAATATTCTAAAACAGTTTTCTAAAAAAAATCACGCCCCAAAATTACTCAAAAAATATATGAATAAAATAGAAAAATTAAATCAAGAATTAAAAGACTCCAAAAAAGAATTACATGAGTTTTATAACTCTTCACATCATGTTATCACCGCAAAAGAAATGAATTTAAAACTTAAATCATTGGAAACAAAGATATTTAAAAAAAAATATGCCATCGATGATAATAAACTTAAAATTATAAACCTCCCTATTATACCCGTGATCATACCACAATATGTTAATGTTGAATAGGTGTATTCTCGATAATTGTATTCTCAATAATTTCGCACTCCTCATTATTTAAATAATCCAAATATCTATACATCCTTGATATATCTAACTTTGTTATTTCATAAGATTCGAAAAATTTATTATACAGTTCATCACCATCTAAATTATACCTTTTTTTTATATACGCAAAATAACCAAACATGTCCTTTATGTCCATATTTAATTCCTGGCAAAGTATATGAATAAATATTAAATTGTTATATTCCGTAGAATACTTTGTAAGAACCTTTGTAAATCTTAATTCTGTTGGATTATATTTTATATCCTCCCCCTTATTATGAAGCAAATAGTTGTTGAAAAATGTTTTTATCAAAGAACTCATCTCATTAAATTGCCATATCTGTTTTTGAAACGTTATTCTGTCTATATAATCCGCAAAACACAAATTATCCAATATTTGTAAATATAAATTTATACCATCCTCTTTTTTAAATTTTGATAATATATCTACTATATTCTCATGCCACAATAAACCTATAATAGTCCTATCTGTTTCACTTATTACTCTATTATGATTATCTATACTATTCCTATTAACTAATAACTTCTTTGTTACCGATTTCACATCCTCACTCGATGTTTTACTTTGAAAAATCGTATTTATATTATTCAAATCCCCATTATCCTTTTTAAAAATATCAAATGTCATATTTAGTTTTCTTAAATCACTGTTCACGTAGTTCTTTATTTCTAATTTTGTTTTATTACTTAAACCCGTAAACACTCTATCTATAATTAATCCCATTTTATCTTCCGGCGGATCCTTTAATTCTATTATATGACACACTTTCATCAACTCCCTTATCTTTTTATCTATATCATAATTACCAATACATAATATTGGTATCATCGTCAAATCCTCCATCTTCTGTTTTTTTGTTTTCTTTGGTCTTATTAATTTTATTAACGTGTTTAAACCTCCCTTATCCCCATTGTTCATACCATCTATCTCATCCATAATTATTGCTATTTTCTTGTTTTCCTTTTTAAACATACTCAACACATTTTTATCTGCCATATTATATTTTGTTATTGTATCTATTACCGACTTATTTCTTATGTCCCCCGCATCAAATAATATTACATCGTAATCCAATTCCTTTAATATTGATTTCACCAAATAACTTTTTCCGGTACCCGGATTTCCATATATATATATACCTCTTTTAATATTTATTTCCTTCTTACTACTTTCAAAATTATTTAATATTGATATTATCGTTTCTTTTATTTCCATTCTATCCAATATTTCATCAATATCTAATTCATCCATAATATATTATCCTATTCTATTTTAAGTTTTTTAACTTATTTATCTTTTAACCATAATTTATATACTACTGGTTTTGGTAATGGGTATACAGGTTCATTGTTATGTACATTACGCAATTCGATCAAAAAGTCTTTGATTAAAGTATTATTGTTTTCTATCTTATTTTTAAAATTGTCTGCATAATTAACATATAATTCAAAATCTTTATTATCTAATTCCATTTCTACAATTCTATACAAATCACATAGAGTACCGGCCTTTGAAATAATAATGAGCATTTCATATCCACATTCTTTACAACATAAAATGTGTACTTTATTTCTTTTTATAAATCTATCTAGATAGTCTTCATATTCTTCCATAAATAATAAATATTATTTATTATTTACATTTATGTTATTTATATAATATTTTCCCTTTCACAGATCATACCCTACCCCGTTGCCATCACACCACACTGCCCGCACTTTCCCGGTTGCTCACTGCACTGTTGGGGTCGGCTCTAGGAATTCCCGCGCCCGTACCCCTCGCGCTTCAAAAGATACACCACGGTAACCGCAACCGCAACAACCAAAATAATCGGAATAACTACCCTCAAATTCCTCAAAAACTTAACCACACCCGATATAATTTCCTTACGATTATAAAATAAAAAAAGTATAATGAATACTACTGCTACTGGTAAACCGAAACTAAAACCCAAACTAGGAAATGGTTTATAATCATGTTTTAAAATAACCTGTTGAAATAAAAAATAGATCAAATGACCAAAGAACAAATAACCAATCAGGAGCATCACAATCACAATTTCCATAGGCAGCGTAAAACTGGGTATACCTGTTGCCGTGTCAGACGGCCTAATCATGAGTAAAATAAAATATAAAATAAAAGGCAGAATCAAAGATATACCGACCGAGAATAATATTGAATTCTTTTTATTACGCTTTTTCTGTTTTTCCTCACGATCCCTATCGGGTTCTTCACTATATTTTTTTTCAACACCTTCCCATTCCATATCACATTTTAAAAGCCATTTTGCTCTCTTCTCTTTTTCTTTATAATTATTACTAATATTTGGATCAAAATACGCGTAAGTAAATTTTTCTTTGGTCCCTTTTGTTATTGTTTCTCCTTTATTATCACTTAGATCGAAGTAATCATCAACACCGAATTTATCAATATCATATTCAGGCACACCGAAACTGTATCCTGTACACCCGTTCTCATCCAGTTTATCGATTATTCTTACATTTGATGGATCAACATAACAATATCCAGGTTGACTACCCTCTTTCCAACCATCCGGACAATTTCTTGTCACCGGAGGCCAAACTATATCATCGTCATATGAATCCATTGCCGTATTATATACCAGTAATGCAATTATTGCTATAATTAATGATGTTATTACAATTAACATTTCCTTAGAATCCATTTATTATAAATTAATATTTTTAATTATAAAAAAGTTAATTTATCTAAATAAATACTTTATTATTCACTAGTATCTACAACATTTGATATTCCATCCCAACTTATACCACATTTTTTAACCCATTTTTTCCAATTTTTTTTTTCATCGGTCCCTGCTTCCGGATCAAAATAAGCGTACGTCGCCTTCAGGTTATTCGTGATAGTGTTACCATCCGCATCAGTAAGAGCTAATGTCTTGCCATCAGTGGATACATCTATCGCCAACTCAGTAGAATCATCATTAGACTCCTGCACTTCCGTTAGATACCCTAATGTGTAACCTTGGTTATATTTGTCAAATGTGTGGACAGAGGTACCGCTATCGTAAGTAAAGCTTGAACAGCTTGCATCCAATAGGCCCTTTTCATCCTGACATAATCCGGGTACATTAATGGAGTCCACGTCAGTCCAAAAATCTGGACAATTCCTTACCTGACTCTTTGGCGGCCATTCCATAGTTTTATTTGATTCAGAAATCATATAATTAAAAGTGTATAATAGAACAATTAGTAATACAATTGCAATAGTAATAATTACTATTTCTACAGTATCCATTTATAATAAATTCATATATTTTTTTTCTTTTTAAACTTTATATGAACGGAAGAGTTGATATTGAGAAACCAAATATAAATACTTTATTCGATTTAAAGGATAAAATACCTATCGAATCCAGCGACTTTAGAGATGCACTAAACGGAAATATAATTACTAGTGATCTAAGTGTTGCATATTTCTCAAAAGAAAATATACGTATTATACAAAATGGATTAAGAGTAGGTGTTTATAATCTTTCTAAAGGGTCGTATATTATTTCTCCTCAAAATGAAGATAATCTAAAAGTTATCATGAGAAGCATATTTTTACAAAATTCTGCAAATCTACCAAATAATATAAAAGAACAAATCAATGAATTAAATAGCATTGTCTTAGATTATTGCATTCCTAAAGTTTACGGAGAAGCAAAAGGATATTTAACATATTTACACGACGTAAGTAATTTAGCAATTCCTATGGAAAGACCAGAATCTTCAACCTATAAAACCAATACATTACAAACAAATCCCTTTATTTAAAATTAGTTTGTCAATAAATTTGTTTCACTTATAACTTTTTTAATTTTAGAATCGTCACTATAATTATCAACAATTGCTTTCATAACAGAGCGTCTTAGATCGGGTAAATTCATAATATAGTTTATTACCGCAATATTTGTCATTTTATCTAGGTCAATTCCTTTTCTATCTTTATATTTTATTTGAAGTTCTCGATACAATTTCATATAAAAAAGAGTGCTTTGAATATCTAATGTAGTTGAAAAATATTTATCAAAAAAGTTTGTGTATTTTGGATCTTCCATTATCTCTCCTAAATCATTATAAAAACTATTATTTAATAACTCAGCAGAACTACAGTTTGAATTAGAAATATCAATAAGAGAACTTGTACTTAATATTTTATTCATAAAGTTTATTATTAATACTATGTATATTATTTTTAAGTACCTTTCTTTTTTTTAAACTTTTTTTTAATGGCCTTTTCTAACATACTTGCAGCCCTTTCTTTCTGGTAAATCCTATAATATTTATCTAAATTATCTAGTTCTTCATTCCACATGGTTTCTATTGTCATAGATGATAATCTAGAAAATTCATTCTGTTTTATCTCGCGGTCTTTCATTATTTTATCGACATTTTCTTGACTTACACTATCCATTGGCATTTTAATCAAATATTTGTACTCATCATCATCATGATGTTTATCATATCCTTTTGTTTCAAACATGCTAATAATATCATCATTTTTCATTCTTCTTAAATCTATGGTTCCTTCTAATATTTCAAGAATGTATTTAGATTTATTGGATAGAATCATCAATTCATGCTTCAAGGCTTTTAACATATACTCCTTCCTTTTTTTATACAGCACATATCTTACAGAATAATAATGGTCAATAATACTCTCTGCTGTTTTAAATAATTTAAGAGATTCATTCTCATCAAATAGATTCATGTTTGTTCGTGTATTTGTTGTGTATAATTTAAGATATTTTTCTAAACCATTACAACCGAAATCTGCTTTTTCGCTTTCCAATTCATTGATTTTTCCACTATGAAATGTGATTGAAATATCGACCATTTTATCTGTACATATCTCTGTAAAATCTTTCACGTGTCCTGTCTTTTTTCCGCGTTTATTATCCACTAGACTTTCTAAAAATTTTTTATAATCATCAGTCCATGTGCCAATAGGTAGTTCTGTTATACGCAGTGTATTTGTGCCGGTTTTTTCATATACACCAGAAATTAAATATTTATTTACATCGATTTTTGATATTTTACCCTTAAATCCCTCATAATAAGGAATTAATTCATCTGGAACATTACCACCGAAAAGTTTATATTTCAAATATTTTATAATATCTGCGGGATTATAACACATGATATCTGTACTAAATCCTGTACCTATACCCTTACTACCATTTACTAAAACCATTGGGATGATTGGTGCGTAGAATATTGGTTCTACTGGCATACCATCATCATCAAGATAATCTAATATATTATCATCCTTCTCTGGGTAAATATAACGAGTTATTTTGTTTAGTTGTGTAAATATATATCTCTCACTTGCACTATCTTTTCCACCTTGCAATCTTGTACCGAACTGACCATTTGGCATAAATAAATTAATATTATTTGAACCTACATAATTTTGTGCCATGTTTACAATAGCACCATTCAAACTTGCTTCCCCGTGATGATAACCGGAATGCTCTGATACATAACCACTAAATTGAGCGACCTTTATCTCATTATTTAAATTTTTCTTAAATGCTGCAAACAATATTTTTCTTTGACTTGTTTTTAATCCATCCATACCATTTGGAATAGAACGGTCGCAATCATATTTTGAGAAATGCTTCATTTCACGATCTACAAACTCTTCATAAGATACAAATTCTTTATTTGTATCTAGACAACAGTTTCTTTTATAATTAGACAACCATTTTTTTCGGTCGTCACTCCTTTTTTTGTTAAAAACCATATCAATAGCATCATCACTTTCATCTGTATGCATAAAGTAAACAATTTTTTTATTCTTAAAATACTCCTTAAACTCCTTGCCAGTGCTTGTTCCCAAACCCTTGTAATATTTTATTTTCCAACCCTTTCCATCATTATTTGCAGTTTTCCATTCCTCATATTCACCGTCATTGTAGAATACCAATTCTTGTTGTCCTCGACGCGCCTTCAATATAGGGGTATTCATAAATCCAATAATATTTAATTTTGAAAGTGATGACCACTGCGATTGAAATAAATTTATGCCCAATCCTTTAATATGAGAACCATCCAAATCTTGGTCTGTCATGAATAATATTTTTCCGTAACGTAATCCCTTTTTAACACACTCAACGGTTTCATACATTTTGTCGGTTTCTAAACCAAGTATCTGCTTTATCTCCACAATCTCCTTATTATCTCCAATTCTTGCTATAGATTCACCACGAACATTAAATAATTTTCCCTTCATAGGATAAACTCCTATATAATCACGGTCTTCCTTATCTAAACCAGAAATGATTCCTGCCTTTGCTGAATCTCCCTCGCAAAATATAATCGTACATTTATAAGATTCTTCGGTGCCTGCCTTATTTGCATCGACTAATTTTGGAATACCACTAATTCTTTTTACTTTAATACCGTCACTTTTTTTAACGTCTTTGTGTTGTTTTACTTCAGTTAATTTACATGCAATTTCCATAATACCCATCTTTGCAACTTTATCTATAAATTTATCGCTTATCGTACACGTTGAACCAAACTTTGAAGTAGGTGTACTCATATAATCTTTTGTTTGACTTTCAAAAGAAGGGTTTTCAATATCACAACGCAAGAATAACATTAATTGTTCCTTTATAGTATTAGGTTTTACATCAATCTTTTTTTTTGTTTGTATGTATTTTACCAATTTTCTAATCAACTGATCTCGTATATACTCTACGTGTTTTCCACCCTTACCCGTAAATATACCATTCACGAATGATACTTGCTCAAATTCTTCACTCGGTGAAATTGCTACTGCATATTCCCAACGTTCGTCAAATGATTCATAAATTCTCTTTGTATCATCTTTAGAACCTATATATAAATCTACATACTGTTGAAAAGTTTTCAAGGGAATCAATTGCCCATTTAATTTTACTTTAATGTTCTTGTCTGTAACCGCCGCAATATCATAAATCCGTTTTACAAATAAATCAATCATATCTTTTGTTAGGGTTTCCATACCCAATCGTTTATAATCGGGCTTAAATGTGATTCTTGTAAAAGGGCGCGTATTACATGTTTTAATTATCGGTTCGCTCTTTTTATCAAGATTATTAAAATACTCTTGGGTAAATTTTTTCTTGCGAACATGATCAATTGTCTCTATTTTTCCATACGTAGACCAAATGAAAATCAACTTTGAACCAAATCCATTTTTTCCGCCTACAATCTTTTTCTCCTTCTTATCATAATTTGTTCCAGTTCTTAAATGCGCAAAAATCATCTCTGGAATCCATATTTTGTGTTCGGGGTGCATTGCAATATCAATACCATTACCATCATTATACATTGTAATAGTACCATCTTCTCCAATAGTAATTTCTATAGTACTCAAAGGTATAGTATTTGGTTTACACTTTTCCATGGATACCTTCATACGCACTGCATGGTCTCGACAATTCACAATTGCTTCATCGAATAATTTATACAATCCCGGATTTACTACTGCAGTTCTGGTTTTAATACGTTTTGTCTCACTATCATATAAATAATAGTCTCCATCCGTATTTTCTGCAGAACCAATATAAGTATCTGGATTGTCCAAAATATGTTCTTTATCAGTTTTCTTTTGATATTGTTCCGCTAAGCCTTTATCGGAAGACATGTTATTACCTTTTCTTTTTTATTTTTAAGTAGGTTCAATTTTATTAAATAAATATAATTATTATTAAATACAATTAAAAAAGTAGCATGATATATATACATATGCAATTTCGTTTTTTACTTCTACTTTCACTTTTAAATATATCTTATGCATTTTACAATTTACCCATTAAAAAAAGGACCCCTACAAAATTAAATTCCCATTTCAGTGTAATTGGTACAAAAATTAAAGATAAAGATATTCTCATAAAATCACTATATGACCTTAATAATGATTTTGAAATTTATGATGAACCTACTCTTGTATTAGGATACAATGAAGAAGTCTTGGTGGATCTCGCAATAAAACAAAAAAATAATAAATATCTGGGATTTAAATTAAAAAATGATGTATATACCCTTGTAACGGACCTGCAATTCTGGGAACAAACCGTACCTGTTGAAGTATTCATGGAAAGATTAAATAAAAAATATGCAATAAGAACTATCTATGAAACTTGTTTGGAAGAAGGATATATTACTGATTTTGTTAAAGATAATTTGGAAACAGGAGTTACAGAAATACAACTGTCAAGATATGAATTATAAATATGCCTGCAAAAGTTTATGACTATTTTGCGTTGAATATAGTTCACTTCGTTTATAATCAGGAATTACCGGTGGAGGTTTTATCTCCTTGATTTCAAAATTTCCTTCTTGATTCGCAAGCATATCATAATCTGGTGGGTCTCCAACACCGGTAGGATACTTTGGATTCATTTCAATCAACATCAAATTGCCTTTACTCCATAAAACATCAAATGTATATGGTGTTTTTTTAATAATATCGCTTGTAATTCGCGTAATATTTCGCGGAAACATGATTTAAAATAATTAAATCGCATACTTTTATTTCAATTTTTTAAATTATTATAATTTTAAAAATTGAATATTCGTAATTATTTTATATATTTATAAAATGGATTACGGTCGCCATAAAACATGGTCACTGGAACAACTTAAAGAAAATATGATCCCCGATGATTTCCATCATTTATGGAATATACTGTGCAAAAATAAGGAAAAAATAACTAAATTCTCTAGTATAATATGCGATTTAAAAATGATTCGTGGATTATATCCCATAGAAATAAAAAATATATCTTATCGTGCTTATGATCTTTTAAATGATTCCAATACCGGATATGACCAAGACAGCGAATACGATTTCTATTTACATCTTGCTTATTGTTATTTAAAATATGGTTTAGACGGAATACAAATCAAAAAACAACTCCATTGTTCAGTTTGTAATAAAACAGTTGATTACATAGAAAATGAATATGATAACAATAAATCCTACGAAGAAGCAAAAGAAAAAATGATGGAAGTACCTTGTTATTTAAAATCAAGAACCCATGAAATTAAGTTTAATTCCCTATCAGGATACTGTATTCTGTATTGTGTAAAATGTGGTGTTAATGCAAAACGTTCTATAAACTCAAGCGAAGACCTTGAGAATATGGGAGTTTGTACAACCATACAACAACATACTTTGATAAACAAACGTATTTTGTGTTGTCCTTATGAAAAATGGTCATGGTGGTGTGATGATGAAAATTAAAAATTGAGATTTCCTTTAAAAAAACAAAAAAAAATATTTTTAAAAACCCTTTCACAGAATTTCAGAAATTGGAGATCAGAAACTCCGAAAAATCCGAAAATAGAATTTTTTTTTTGTTTTTTTTTTGAAAAAATGGGTTTTTAGACTGTTATGTAGGAGTTTTTTGAAAAAACCTGAAAATTTTATGTAGGGACCTTATGCTCTGCTTAAAAAAAGGTACTTTTGGATGTTTTTTTTTTCGTTTTTTTTTGAGTTCTGAAAAATGTTCCAAAATGTGGTAAAAAATCTGTATGTGCGACTGCTTTTTTCATGACATAACTATGATGCATTTTGATAGGTCCTTACTGAAGTCAGTCTTGCGATTTCGACTACAGTACATTTCAGAAAAAAAAAGGACGATATTAGGTCTGGCGTCATTTTTCAAAAAAAAGTTTTGAAACCATGTTTCCCGCTGCGATTTTTTTTTTAAAAAATCGCAGCGGGGTGAAAGTCTCATTTTTTTTTTGCAAAAAAAAGGTGCCTTATTGACATCGTCACAAAAAAAGGCCAAAAAATAGTGACAAAATTAGTCTAAAAAGGACTAATTTTTTGGCAAAGCATAATTTTTCATTTTTGGCATTTTTAAAAATTAAAACGGCATCATAATTGGTAAGAGTAAAAAAAAAATAATCCAACTTAAAAAAATCGCAAGAGCATAAACTACTTAAAAATAAAAATATTTATATTATATAAAATGAAAAATCATAATGATGGAAAGTTGTATTGTATCGAGTGTGACTATAAAACAAAAAATAAAAATGATTTTAATAAACATTTATTAACAAAAAAACATTTAAGAAACATTCATAAAAAAAAAGATTACCAATATAAGTGTCCAAACTGTAAAAAATTATATAAACATAAAAATAGTGTATATAAACACGAAAAATTATGTAAAAAAATTAATTATGATAGTTCCGATAAAAAACAAGAAAGTATTCCAATAGACAAAGTGGAAGAATTGATAAGACAACATCATAAAAATATTACAAGCCTTGTATCTTCTTTTGAAGATACGGTTACATCTAATAATAAAGTCATAAATAATTTAGTTTCAAAAGTAGGAAACACAACAAATAATTATAATACAATGACAATAAATCTATTTTTAAAGAACGAGTGTCCAAATGCAATGAACCTCACCGATTTTATGGATTCATTAAAGTTAAATTTGGAGGATTTGGATTACACAAGAGATAATGGTTACATAAAAGGGATCACGAATATATTTGTAAAAAATTTGAATCAATTAGAACCAAAAGAGAGACCGATTCATTATAGTGATAAAAAAAATCAACAGTTTTACATTAAAGATGAAGATGTCTGGGTCGAAGATAATACGAATCAAAAAATAGATGAAAGTATTGACACCGTTTCAAAAAAACAAATATTGAAAATAAAAGAATGGGAAAAACAAAATCCGGACTGGGCTAATACAGAAATAGGAGCAAATTCTTTTATGAATATGGTGAAACAGGTTACCGGTGGTGGAGGCGATAAAAAAGATGCATTTGAATCAATTAAGAAAGATTTAGGAAATTCACTGGATATTGGATTATTAATTGAAAACGATAAAAAATAAATATATTATTTCATAAATCAAATATAAATGAAATGATATTATATATACTAGTCTAATGGAAACATCAAATATAACAATATCTAATTCTCAAAAAAATATCGATATTGATAATGTAACAACCCTAGAACCCCAGCCCGAGCCTGAGTCTGAACCGGAGCCCGAGCCCGAGCCCGAGCCTGAACCGGAGCCGGATTTAGACTCTGTGCAAATTAGTGAAAACAAAATACAGAATTTAAATGATTATGAATTGGTTTTTTCGCAAGTGAGCGGTTCATATGATTTTGACATATCAAATCTTCAAATGGAATATATTGCAACAAGCGAATATGTTAGTGGAACTACATGGACAGCGTCGTATGTTATTGGTGGAAG
>MDTA01097095.1_pt1 | contig 33691 bp, 19 predicted proteins | sample 811151 | NCBI WGS metagenome assembly MDTA01 (sample SAMN05326648, study PRJNA326480) | marine metagenome | isolation source: seawater | place: Indian Ocean: South | collected 2010
ATAAATGTAAATCAGAATTAGAAAATATTAAAAAATCTAGTAAAACTATTTATACTCATTTTGAAGAAAATACAGGTTATGGAATGGACCGTTCCATAACACCAGGAATAATAAATAATACCTATAATTTGCTTTACAATATTAGATGTATGCATTATAAAGAATTAGCTATAGAACAAATAGAAGCTTTGCATTTGTATGAAAAAAATAATTTAAGTTTTTTACTACAACAAAATCTTAAAAAAGCTCTTTATAAGAAAATAGAATTATTTACAACTAAGTCTTTTTTCAATAAAAAAAATATTGTTTCTGAATGTTATTTAAATATTATTTTAATGAGTTTGTATAGTGATCCATATGGTGTTTACATCGAAGAATCGAGTGATTTATCTAAAAAAGATAATAAATTTTTATTTAAATTATTTACTCATAATACAGAAGATAATTTTTCCAAAAAACCTGTAATATTACATTTTTCAATACCAACATTAGGAAAAAATGATGAAGAAACAAATCAAAATTGTCTTATTATTTATGTTATGAGATATATTTCTAGTATACGAAAAATTTTACGTTTAAATGGTGATAGCGTAATAAAATCGTCAAATAGTAAAATTACAGTTTCGGTGTATGTGGGTCTTATCAGAAAATTACTTACATGTATTTATAATATTAATATTTTTGGCTTAACATCACAACTTACTTACAACGCAAAAGATATTCAATTTAATATGTCAAGAGACGATATTAGTTATGATTCACTTAATAGACTTATTAGTTTCCACCCTGAACACAAATCTAGTTGGATTTTTATTAAAAATGAACAAGCAAAGTTTGCTTTGAAACAATTTGATAATACTTTTAGTTCAAATTTTAACCATAGTTTTGCTTTAAAATATGATTTATTTAAACCAGATTTATATGAATATTTATCCAAAATTCTACCTCAAAAATGGATATTATTTGATATTAATAAACAAAAAACCTACATTATTTTAAAAATTAATCAATATAACCTTTATGAAAAAATCATATCTAGAAGTAAATTAAATGAAATTTTATCTAAGAATACATCAATTACTATTGATAAAATAAATCTAAAATCGTGGTACTATAAGTATGCTTCAATGTACAAGTATAATAAAAAATATCTTCCTAAATTTGCATTAGAAAATAAAGTCGTTATAGGAGATAATATAGAGCTACCTATTTTAAAAACGTGTTTTATCAAGTGGAATGAATGTTTTGATTATACAAAATCATCTGATTCTGATTTTAGTGATATAACAATAAATGATAACTCGGAAGGAAAGTTAATAGAATATTTACAAAAAGTAGATTTTGGTGTAAACGATAGAATGTGGGAAAGTAAACAAATATATTTTAAACCACTTATTACAACACAAGAAGATACATCAAAAATAAAAGATTATGATTGTGTACATTCTATACGGACAAATATAGTTCTTACTAATGAAGAAATAAAAGCTTTGGGCAAAGGTGAAGAAATTGGCAATAATATTATAATTGAAATTAACCCAGAAAATGTTAAAAAATATATTAATGTATTGGTAGATAAGCTTAAAGAAGATAAATTTATCACAATTAAAATAATACGTTTAAATAATACTACTGGTTTATACGAGCTTTCTAAATCGGAACCAGACAGTAAAATTCAATCATCAAATATTAGTAGTATTATAGAGAATGAATTATATTGTAGATTATATATTAAGTTTAAAAAACATGACGAAGAAGTAGCGCCGGCACAGGCTGAGGCAGCGGCAGTAAAAGCACCCACCACATATAATAATAAATGGAAATGTACTAATTGTGGTTCTATCAATGATTGCAATAAGCAATATTGTTGGAAGTGTTCTAACAGTAAAAACAATCCTTATAATGACCAAGGTGATTGGGATGGCTTTAATTATTGTAATGAAGCACCATTACAGCCATCATTACAACCACCATTACAGCCATCATTATCTGCACCATTACAGCCACCATTACATCCGCCATTACAACCACCATTACAGCCATCATTACCTGCACCAGTACAACCACCATTACCTCCACCATTTTCAGAACAGGTACAGATTTTAGAGGGTGGAGATTGGAGTAAAGACTCTATATATGATGTAAATAGTTTGATAAATGACTCCAGTTCAGATAATGATTGGAGTGATTCTGATTAAATAAGTCACATAATTAATAATATCTCATAATATAGTATATGTATAAGAAAATAGTAAATCCAAAAACAGGTAAATCTGTAAATGTAAATGGTAAAGTAGGTAAAGAGGTTCTTACTAACTACTTTAAACAATCTGGTGGATTTTTAGCACCAAAAAAAACCCCAGCAAAAAATGTCCAAAAAGGCGGCTCAAGAAATAGAAAACGCTCCCCCAAAAAACAAAATAAAAAAATAAACCAACGTGGTGGTGGTGAAAATAAATTTATGATATTTCATGCAGAATGGTGTGGACATTGTAGAAATGCAATGAATGATTTTAAAAAATTACATGGAATATTTGGTGAAAATAAAGGTATTACTCTAAATAAAAAAAATGTCAAGGTTGAACTTATAGATGTTGATCAAAATAAAGACCTTGCTTCTAAATATGGAGTTAATTCATTTCCAACCCTAAAATTAGTTAAGGAAGATAACAAAATTGAAGAATACAATGGAGACCGTTCATGGCAACACATGACTGAATGGATTTCGGACCAATTATAAAAAAATCGCATATGTATAGTATAATGGTATTATACATTATGCGCCACGAAAGACGCGATAAAGATAAATTCGATTTTTTTTCACCCCTAAACATGGTAGGTAAACATTATGCAAAAACACATCAATTTTCTAAATTTAATGAAATTGATTTAGACGAAATTTATAGTTCACCGTTTAAACGTACATTGGATACAGTATCAATGATATCCGTTACTAAAAAAATACCAATAAAAATAGATTGGTCCCTATCTGAAAAAATAACTCATACCAGTGTCGACCACATGAAATGGCCTTCTTATGCAGAACAAAAAGAACTTCATGATAATTATGATATTGATCGCTCTTACATTCCCATAGCGGATTCCAATTATATTAATACATACAATGAAACAATTGATAGTTATTTAGAGCGCGTTAACACATTTAGCCAATTTATCAAAACACAAAAAAACCAGAATATTCTTGTTGTTACACATCAATCCATTGCTGAAAGATTAATATTAAATATCACAGGTAAAGAAGTTACCCTTGACATGGGAGAATGTTATGAAATAAATTAATTATTAGCAATATTGTTGTTATCATTGTCAATATCATCTCCACCTAAAACAATTTGTATTTCATCATTATTATGTGGTTTGTATGAAGCTTTAGTGTCTTCATAAAATAACTTTTGTGATAATTTTTCTGGAACAGCACTCTTGAGTGTAATCATATCACTTTTTTTACTAGAATTTTCTATTAATGTTATTTTAGTAGCTTCAATTCTAAAACTTATTTTTCTGTCTTTATTAGATTCATTAATTTTTTTTACTAACTCTGTCAATTCAGCATTTATGATACCTTGATATGTAAAGTACACACTTAAACGATTATTAAAATATGTATGTATTTGTCGGTCACATTTTTTTTTTGAACAACAACAAAAAGGTTTCTTTACATTATCGATAAATAAACCATCGTCATCAATTCTTGTAGATTCAATTATTTTTTTATTTTCTATTATTTTAGAAGCTTTATCTTTTATATTACTTGTAAGAGGTAATCTAGTGCTAAATAATTCTTTGAAATCTGATTTTAACCTCACTATAATTGATAAACTATTTCTGCGTATGTCAATAGGTAACTGGAATTGGCCAGATATTTCTGATGCAAACTGATTCCATTTATTATAGTAATTAAGACAGGTATCTAAATTATTTTGTATATTATTAATTTTTATATATCCGGTTGCAACTGTTGTAAATATAGATGTAAATGTAAATATTATTTTCAGAGTAATTGATAAATTAGGATAGTCACTTTCAGTTATAGATAGTTGTGATAGTGATATACTTGACGTAACAGTTGAAAATAACAATCCTAAAAATGTAACATTTTTTAGTATTTTCTTGTAATATGATATTTCCTTATCAAGTATGAGTATATACAAACTCGCTATATTAAGCCATTCAGCAAGTGTTACTATATTAGGTGGGTCCCAATTGGTACCAAGTCCCTTTTTATCCAACGTACTAATCAAATCAATATCTTGGCTAAAATTATTTGGTTTTTTATGAGAAATACCATCAATTGAAATTTTAGAACTTGTAATGTCATTCATAAACTATTTATCATAATTATCTTTAATAAATAGTTTATTCACCATAAATCTTTTTGAACACATATATGTAATTGTAATCATGGTTAACAGGTAATAAATCAATGATTTTTACTAATTTGAATCCGGTTTTCTTAGCAATTTTAGTATAATAATCAATATTTTTCATATATAATCTATGTTTATTTTGCCTGTGTTTACTATCGTCGTCAAATAAAAAGTTTTCAATAAATTCAACCCTAGTCTTATCAAATTTCCAATTAGATATATAACTGAATTTATTAAATTTAAGTTTTGTTTCCATAACTCTATCATCACCTTGTTTATTGCAATGGTCACCGTGTTTGTGTCCTTTTCCACCACAACTTTTCTTTTTTAGAGGATTAAAAAGTGGAATTAACTTGGATGCTTTTTCTAATACAGGGTCAAATTTATCTTTATCTACAAGGTGAACACAGAAATAACCACCGGATTTAAGCCAATAATTAACATTATTAAATATCTTTTCGGTGTAAGGTGAGTAATAAATAGTAAAAAAGAAACAGAATATGTGCGTGAACTCGTTTAATTGGAATGTAGATTTATTTAAGAAATCACCTTTTATAAGTGGACATGTTGGATTAACATTGCGCGCAACCTTAAGCATTTTATGTGATTTATCAACTCCCATACACTCGTAATTTTCACGTTCCATTATTTTTAAATGATTTCCCGTACCACAACCAAGGTCTAATATTTTTACATTTGATTTTTCAAAATCTTTATCATCTTTTACAGAATATTTAAATATGTTGTATAATTCAAATTCATTCTTTACATCAGAACCAAATAACTTATCATATATTTTAGAATAAAAACTATCGTAAACTGAAATTAGTGTATCTTTTATTTCATAATTAGTAAATTTTTCATATCTTATGCTATCTTCGAACATTCTTTGCCTGTGATTTTTAATATATAATCCAAGTAATGATGTAACAATAATAAAAATTATAATATGATCAAAAGTTAACTTCATGTATATATTAGATTTATATTTTAATAATGAAATTAATAATCCCTACAAATACCAAATGATTTTCTATGAAATTCAGTAATTCCGTGAACTGCAATTGCATCTCTATGCTGTTTCGTAGCATAACACATATTTTTACGCCAACCATATTTTTCACAATCGGGATTTTTTACTAACATTTCAATAACATGTTCATCATGGTAAACCTTTGCAAGAATAGATGCGGCCGCAATATTTCTATATTTGGTATCACCTTTCTTGACTGTTTGATAGGGGATAATAATGCCATTTTTATCAGTATATTGTTTAAAATAGTTACCATCTACTACCAAATTGTCTGGTTCAGTACGTAAATTTCGAACACACCTGTGCATTGCTGCGATTGTTGCATGTAAAATATTTTTCTCTTCAATTTCGTCTGTATCTGCATATTCTACGCTGAAAGCAACAGCATTATCTTCTATATATCTCCTAAGTTCTTCTCGTTTAGTTGCCGTAAGCTGTTTTGAATCATTAATTTGCAAATATGTATTGTCAGGGAATTCATCTGGCAATATAACAGCTGCAGTGTAAACTCTACCAGCAAGACAGCCTCGTCCAGCCTCATCAATACCTGCTTCTAATATGTCTTTGTCATCATCTACCGATGAATTCATCATTGTAATTTCTTTAATTTTGGCAGTTCGTTTTGTTTTTTTAGAAGGCATATTAAAAATATTAATTTTAGTTGTTTCAGTGTTTTCTGAAATAATACTATCTTCAGATGAACAGTCCATATTTTATATCATGATATTCTTTGAAAATTTTAAGCAAATTTATTTGATTTTAAAAAAAATATGTATTTAAAAAATAAACTTATAAGGTAAACAATGAGTTCGGAAGAAAATACAATGAGTACAATCTATAAATCTGTAAGTAATGTAGTTAATTCTATGTATTCAAGTGATAATTTTGAATTACTTGGTCAAGATAGAGAGATATTAAATATAGGTAATGTTTTAAATTCTATATTTGTAAATAGAACAGATATAGAAATTCCAAGACTGGTTGTTGTTGGTTCACAATCTAGTGGCAAAAGTTCAATTCTTAATTCTATTCTTGGAATGGATATATTGCCGACAGGTAGTAATATGGTAACACGCGGACCTCTTCAATTAGAACTGATTCAAACCAAAAAAGATGTAAAAGCTTGTTTTGGAGAATATATTGAATCTAATTGGGTAAATCTTAATGAAATACCAATAACATATCCAGACCCAACAGCAGAACAAAAAATAGAAATTTGTTCCATGATTAAACAATTAACTAATCAATATGCAGGCGATGGAATGAATATTACTGAATCACCAATCTATTTACGTATATATTCTCCTGATATTCCTAACCTAAGTATGGTAGATTTACCGGGTCTTACTATGGTTGCTTGCACAGACAAGGGACAGCCTAAAGATATTAAAGAACGTATAAGAAATCTTGTTGGTAAATATATTAACAATAAAGAATCTATAATTATGGCTGTTATGCCAGCAAGAACAGATATTGAAGCCGATATTGCATTGGATTTAATAAAAGAACATGACCCGCGGTGTGAACGTACAGTAGGTATTTTAACTAAATTAGATTTAATGAATGAAGGAACAGATATAACAGAATTATTAGAAAATAAAATATCAAAAGACTTGCAGCTTGGGTATGGATATTATGGTATTAAAAATAGAAATAAAGTACAAATGGATAATATGACTGTAATGGAAGGGTTAAAAGCAGAGCAAGATTTTTTCAACGAACACCCAATCTATTCAAATAAAAGGTACAAAGATAATATAGGTATTCCCGCATTATGTCGTAACTTGAGTGATGTTTTAGTTAGAGCTCTTAAAAAAAGTTTACCAGGAATACTTGAAAAAATAGATAGAGATTTAGAATTAAATAAAGCACAATTGGATAAGTTAGGAACACCAATTCCGGATGAAGACACCTTAAAGTCAGCATTTATTCATAAAACGATTGCAAAATTAACTCGTAATTTCATATCTATTTTAGAAGATAGAGGAAAAATAATCAATACGGGTAGAAATATAAAGCAACATTTTATTGATTTTCGTACAAAAATTACAAATTTAGAACCCTTCAGCAAAGATAAATGTTCTGATAATTACATTCTAGATGCTATATCTAACTGTGAAGGAAATCATATGTCATTTCCATCTCCGCCGGTAGAAGTACTAGAACAGCTCATAAAGGACCCTATTAAAAGACCAATATTCTTAATTAATGAAATTGCTCAAAAAACAAGTCAAAAAATAATGAATGAATTACAAGAACTTATTGATAATCTCTTGGAAGAATTATCTATTAATAGATTTCCAGAGTTTAACAAACTACTATCTAAAACATGTATTAATCAAGTATTTTTACCCTATTTAAGCGAAACATATAAACAAATAGAGACTGAATTACTCAGTCAAGAAAATTATATATGGACCGAGGATATTCAATTTAACGAAGCATTGGGCGAAAGTAATTCTAATAGCGTAGAAATTATGAGAAATTTAGCTAACAACTACTTTAGATCAACTATATATATTTTACAAGACACTATTCCAAAAAAAATTATGTACACTCTTGTTTGTCAATCCCAAAAAGATATTGGTACTAAAATGTATGAAGCTGTTAAAGAAACACAAATGACAGAACTTCTTCTGGAAGAGCCTGATATTCATGAAAAAAGAAGTAATTTGAAATCGGTAATAGGCGACTTAAATAATGCCAAAAATTTAATTGAAAGTATTATGTAGAATATATATATATATACAATGAACGGTAAAATTATTAATCCTAAATCAGGAAGACCAGTTAAAATTTTAGGTAAAATAGGTCAAAAAATATTAGGAAATTTATATAGACAAACTGGGGGGAAATCGCCCTCTTCTAAAAAGAAAAATAAACTAAAAAAACCACGAACAAAAAACACAAACAAAAAACCGAAAACTATCTCTGAAAATAAATCTATAGACAACCAAATAAAACAATTATTTCAATAAATATTTATAAAATGGTTTATAAATACCTATTTATTCGGCGTAATTTATTTTTTGTTTTTTAATGAACGCCTTCTTGGTGATTTTTTTTTAGAAGTTCTTTTCATTTTTTTAGGTTCATCATATGATAATCTTTTAAATCTAATATCTACTATTCCATTGGGTCTTGTACGTGTGTAGCAATATTCTGGATATTTTGTCATCAATGCAATAGCGCTTTCTGATTGTACCTCTTTACGTCTATCAAAATCATAATGACTTTGAATACCTCCCTTATTTTTCCAATAATTAGTTTTTATTCCAAACCCACATCTTTTTAAAATAGGATAGTTTTTCTTAAACATAATGGCACATCTTTCGAAATCTTCTTTTTCTGAAACTGTAAGTTTAATTGATTTATCATTGATATATCCACAACATGAATTAATGATAGAATATAAACCAAATTTATCCTTTCCATCTGCATAAAAGTTGTTCGTGTTTGCATTAAATCCCCATAATCCTCTTTTACCCCGCGATTCAACTAAGTCGTAAGAATCTTCAAATAATTTTTTAATATTTTTAACACTTGAGTTCTTTTCACCTTTCATTGTAGATTCAATATCTTCAACATCGTCATCCATTTCAACTATTTTTTCACCTTCTTTAAAATATTGAATAATATGATTACGTGTATCTAATATAGTATTTTTTGAAAGTACAAGATTAAACCCCCATTTTTCACTAATTGGTGTATATTCTTCAAGAGATGATGTAGATACAAATACATAAACATCTTTCATGTTAAACTTATGATTCTTAAGCAAATTTAAAGTTTTCTTTTGTATTTGGTCTGGACGTTTATGAGAAGCAATAGCTATTTTCATATAGTATAATATGACATATTTTTGATAAATCTTATTATTAAAAATATATACGTGTTTAAAAATTTCTAAGTTAGAAAAAATTGATTTGATTTTTAATAATGTATAAAATAAAAAAATGGACTCTTTAAAGAAAGACCTTTATTCTCGCCAAATCGGCGCCATTGGCAAAAATACTATGTCAAAATTGCTTAATTTGAAGGTATGTCTGATAGGAGGAGGTTCGGTGGGACAAGAGACTGTTAAGTGCATATCACTGTTGGGAATAAAAGAACTACATATTTATGACACTACAATTCTCGGTAAAAAACATGAGAATTATATCTATTATAGAAAGAAAAGTGGAATAACTCTATCAGAGAATAGCATATTTTTCTCTAAAGAATTAAATGCTAATCTTGATACATTCCAAATATCTCATTTTAATCTAAAATATCTAACAGATAAGGGAATTCATGCATTGATTATTACTAAACAAATATTTGAAAATAAAGATTATAATATATTCTCAATTGAGAAATTTTGCAATGTTCATAATATTAAGCTAATTATTGGTATCAACTATGGTTTATATGGTTATATTACTTCATCTTTTCACAAACATACGATAGTTGATTCAGACGGAGAAGTTTGTGAATCTGGATATATAGAAAATTATAATATTTCAGAAAAATGCATTGAGTTTACAGTCGAAAAATTAAATAAAAATTTAATCTCAGAATGGATTAAGCTGTGCAGTGGTGACAATGAATATATAGTACGTATTGTTGAAAGTACATTGACTTCTATTAAAATACCTTATTCAGATGCAGCAAAACAATTTTTAAATTCATATTCTAATATCAGGATTGTAGAGTTTAAAAAACCATACGAAACAACATTTAAATCTATACATGATAAAATTAACAGTAAATCGTATCAATATATATCGCTTGAATCATCATTTAAGAACGATAAAAGTGATGATTCTTATGACAGTTTAATTGAATATATCACTAAACAATCCCCTAATCATATTTTCAACGAATATAAAACAAAAGAATTCTTTCTAATTGGAAGTATTATTGCAGGTATAATATCTCACGAATTGATTAAGACAACTGGCAAATATACACCTCTAGATAATGATATATTTATTGATATTTCTCCACTTAGTGGTGTTCATAAATATACATCTAATTATTCACATAGGTCAGCAGAATTTCTAGATAAAGACCTAATAAAGCTGATTAGAAAGCAAACGATATTTATGATTGGAGCAGGTGCATTGGGGTGTGAGATTTCTAAAAATTTAGGAATGCTAGACTTCTGTACAGGAATCAAATCAGGTTTTTACATAACTGACATGGATACAGTAGAATTATCTAATCTTAATAGACAATTTCTATTTAGAAATGACAGTATCAATAAGTTTAAATCGGATGAAATTGTTAAACGTATGGAGGAATATGCTCCTAAAATGAAAACCTTGGCTTATAGAGAAGCTGTAGTAAAAGAAAGTGATAATATATTCAATAGTGTGTTTTGGAAAAATAAGTCAATTATAGTTAATGCATTAGACAATATTGAAGCACGTAAATATGTTGATTCTAAATGTGTTGAAAATGAAAAACCACTATTTGAATCGGGTACACTTGGGTCAAAATGTAATACACAAACAATTATACCACATAAGACTGCCACTTATAGTGAATTAACTGATATTGATGATAAAACAATACCAATGTGTACTATTAGAAGTTTTCCCAATAAAATAGAGCATTGCATTGAGTGGGGATTAGAAATTTTTAATACAATAATTACGAGACCTCTCGAAGATTTGGATATGGTATTTAATAACACGAATAGATTTACTAATGAAATGAGTAATCCAGAAAATGTTTATACTAATATAGAACGACTTGGATTAGTTGAAAAATATTTAGATATGTTTATGAAAAAGAATTTGGATTCATTTATTGAATTGGCTGAATATTTGTATGATAAATACTTTGTAGAACCTATCATGGATTTATTGCATAGTTTTCCTGATGACCTGCAAGATGAGCATGGTAATAATTATTGGTCAGGTAAAAAATTAAAGCCTAAAGTAACTAGTTTTAAGGAAAATGGTAAAGATTTTGCTAAAGAACTATTTAAATTAGTAAGTATTAATATTGATTTAGGAGAATGGTCAGATGAATGTCTTAATACATTTGTGAGTGAAAAAAAAACGTATAATTGTAAGAAAATTTCCATCAATGAGGAGAAAGATAAAGTTAATATTGAATGTAATGTATGTGTAGATGATTGTATTATACAAACAAAAAAAATTTTAGCACGTAGTGCAGGTAATAAATATGTTATTAATAGTGTATCATATGATAAAGATGATGAAAGTTTAGTAGATATGATGGCTGTTTTGTGTAATCAAAGAGCAGCTATTTATAATATTAATATTGCAGATAAATTAGATATAAAATTAATTTCGGGCCGTATTATTCCTGCATTGTGTACTACTACAACTGTAATAGCCGGATTTGTTATTCTTGAAATATTAAAGTATTTGATTGAACGAAGACCAAGTGATATTAACATTAATCTTGCTGTCAATCAATATATTATGTTTGATAGTTATAAGCCTAAAACTACATATGACAATATGTTTTGTAATATTTATGGTATGAAGGTTAATACGGTACCTTATAAATTCAATACATGGTCTTTTTTAAAGATATCTTGTACAAAAGAATCATGCTCAGATATTAATAGTATTGTTGAAATATTGGGAGATGAACATGGCATTAATATAGAAATGATGACTATTGGCAATAGAATAATATATGAAAAATCTGCAAAAGATAATAAGTCAATCTATAATATTTATAGAGAATGTGATATTCAAATGTGCGAGAATTTAATTATCAATCTGTGTTGTATGAATAATGAAGGAAATCCTATTATTACTCCACCGTTATTAATTACTATTTAGATTAAATCTTATAAATAAAATAGTTTTTAATAGTAATATGAGTAGAATAATAACTTTTCTTATTTTTATCGCAGTTTGTATTATAATATATTTATTGTATAACTGTTACATGAGTATGCATAGTAAAGTATCGGATGAAGAAATAGTTAATATACAAGAAGAAACAATTATGTCAAATAAAAATAAAGAGGACTTCAGTAATGTAGATGAAGAAAATAAAATTAAAAAAGAGAAAAATTTGGAAATGAAAATAAAAGTAGAAAATGAAGAATATGTAATTGAATTACAGTTATATGATGATGTAGTACCATTAACATGTAAAAATTTCAGACATATTGCTAAAAAAGGTATTAAGAATAAGAAATATGATAATAGTATTTTCCACCGTGTTATACCTGGATTTATGATACAAGGTGGTGATATAATTAATGGTAATGGTACCGGTTCAGTATCTATTTACGGAGATAATTTTGAAGATGAAAATTTTAAGATTAAGCATACGAAAGAAGGATTATTATCAATGGCAAATAGTGGTCCTGATTCAAATGGGTCTCAATTTTTTATTACTACAGTTGCTACACCACACTTAGATAATAAACATGTTGTTTTTGGAGAAGTTGTCAAAGGATTTGATATCATCCAAAAAATAGAAAATACACCAACTGATGCATCAGATAAGCCATATCAAGATATAGTTATACAATCTATTAGAGAAATATGATAATAATTTATAGTTTATACTATTATCATATGTTGATACCTTTTTTAAATAAATAAAGCTTTAAGGCAAATATAATACTTGAAAAACTTGTATAGTAACACCATACAGAGCCAACGCTGTCTGTAGATAATCCATATAACGCTACTGCAATTGGTATCACACAAAGTGCTAATAATTCCGATTTATTTTCCCATAAAGTAAGTAGAGGTAAACCAATGATAAAACACAATACTAATACATTTTGGGTTAATGAAAGATTTTTATGTGTAGACCAATTTAAATGACCATCGCTTGTTACGGTTGTACATATACTTTTAATTTTAGTAAATTGATAATTAAAGATTACAACAATAACAATCATAAAATAAATAATATATGCTAACTTATTTTCATTTGAAAGAGTATTCCAAGGTATTACGTAAAAACTTCCTAAAACCGTACCAATTGATTGTAAAATAAGTATAAAAGGTATTAACGTTAATGTTACGATTTTGTTTAATTTAGTGCATTTTTTATCAGGTTCGGTATACCATAACAGAGCTTCTGCAAATTGCATAGCCGACCATCCAAATAATGTTAATGAAAGCCATTTAAATTTTGCTATTCCACTTGTATATAGATAAATACATGAAGCAAGACTAAGTACTGATGTTTTAATACTTGATTCCAGACTATAACACATATATATATATATAATTTAATAAAAATGATTTAAAAACAGAGATATATTATATAATAATGAATCAAGCAAAACTTGCGGGAGGACGACGTATACGGCAAAATAAAAGGGGTTCTAAAACAATTGTAAAAAATGCTGCTCAAAATAATTACCTTAGTTCGGTACAAACTTTGAATAATAAAATTATTGATATGAAAGATAATGATTATCTAAAATTTAGAGATTTTTCTACCAAATTAGTCACTGCTGTTGCTGAAGGGATGCGTAGAGATGATTTCAAGGATAGAAAAGAATTTAAAGTATTCAAAGAAAACAGAATAAGTTACTTATACAAATTATTATTTACACCTAAGGACCAAATTAAAATAGTAATTTCAGGCGATAACTTTACTAAAATTATAAAAACTTTTTCGGAATGTGGCGTGGAATCACTAGAAAGACTAATGACAAATTTATACCATTGTATAAATAATAGAACCTATGATCAAGTAGATGAGGCAAAGGAATATAATAAAGAATCTTTTGACGAAAGCTGTAATATTCTCGGCGTAGAAGTAAAAGAAAAGATATTATTTTCAGATGTTAAGAAAGGTTATGAAGACAAATTAATGGAGTACATAGATGAAACAGAAAAAAAAGTTGAAATTAACAAAGCATTTATGAATATCCGTAACCAATATGAAAATTATTTGAAAACTCTTGAAAACAATACTGTTTAATAAAAAACTATTTAAAAACATATAATGAATTAATTATATGTCTTTAACATATCCAATTTTAAATGATATTCTTGCTGATAAGGTAGATAATCTTTCGCAAGAGCTCAACCAATTATGTAATGGACTAAATGACCACATATACAACTTTAATAAATCTAAAATGCAATTAGATGATATGATTTATAAACAAGATGTTAAAATTGAGTTAATCCATACATTATTTAAGCATTATAAGGATTCACTAAGTTCTGAAAGTAAATTAGACAATACAGATGTTAATTTTAATGTAGGATTATCTAAGATAGAACATACACAACTAGTTAATAAGTTAAGTAAATCATTAAACAAATCTATTGAAGATAATCATAAAAAATTAGTTACGCGACTCAATAATAAATATAACGAGATGAAAATATATATAGACAATTCAATACTAAAAATAGCTTCTAATAACAAAGATATTCAGCCTAAAATTATTAATGATTTAATCTATAAAATAGATTGTTTAGAAAAGAAATATATAGATCTTGAGAAGAAAATTAGTAATAATAATGTAAAGTCTATTGATAAAATTGAGACCAGCAGTGATAAACATATTGAATCTCCGCGAAATATATCTGATAATGACTTTGCATCAGACAGCGATGATGACAATGGTAATAATTGGATTCAAGTATCACGAAAATATAAAACTAAAAAAAAGATTTAATATAAATTGAAATTTTTTATATTAATACTTAGTATTTGTTGGAAAGAATCCTTGGTGCCACACACATTGTTTCAAGTTCTTGTACAAAGAGCTTCATTGCATACGGAACTCTAACTTCAGCAAAATCAGTAGAATTATCGCAATTTTTACAGAAATAGATATTGGTAGACTTATTAACTGAACTAACCAAGCCACATTTTTTACATGTAAACATGCGGTAATTATCAGACCTATCCTGTAGTGTTTCTTTCAAGAATTGTGAAGCGCCGTGAGAAAGAATGCAATCACGTTCCATTTCTCCAAATCGCAAACCACCTTCCCTTGACCTGCCTTCAACTGGTTGCCTGGTAAGAATAACATTTGGACCAGTAGAACGAGAATGGATTTTATCATCAACCATATGTTTAAGACGCTGATAGAAGGTTGGCCCCATAAAGATATTGACTTTAAGTTGTTCACCTGTACGACCATTATACAGAATTTCATCACAATGTCGCTGAAATCCAAAGTGTTCCAGTAAATCACCGAGACTTTTTTCGTTGAATTTAGTAAATGCAGTTGCATCTCCGTACATTCCTAGATTAACACCTACCTTTCCCATAAGACATTCAATAACTTGTGCAATAGTCATTCGGGAAGGAACAGCATGAGGATTCATTATCAAATCCGGTTTCATGCCAAGTTTGTTAAAAGGCATATCTTCCTGTTTATAAATGATACCAAGTGTACCTTTTTGTCCGTGACGTGAAGCATGCTTGTCGCCTACTGTAGGCATACGAATAGTCCTAATTTTAACCTTAACAAACTTGTAACCATCACCATCACGAGAGACCTTAACCTTATCTACATAACCACTTTCTGCATTTTTAATTGTTGTACTACAGCAGCGGTAAAGTTCTTTTGAATCTTTTTTAGAGTGAATTGGATGAATTTTACCAATAATTACATCATTTTCTTTTACATATTCGTTTTCGTTCGGAAATCCCATATCCGTAAGTTTTGAATAATTATTACCTTGCATTCCCAATGTGTTTTTAGGACTTGGTTTAACAAATTTCTCTTGCATTTTAACACTTGACGACTGGCGTTTCTTTTCTGCATCTTTGTATGTTCTATAATAATCAGATACGAAAAGACCGCGTTGAATAGCAGATTCGTTCATAATAATTGAATCTTCCTGATTATATCCACTCTGTGATGCTACTGCAACAATAGCATTAATTCCAGAAGGCAGGTCGTTTGAAGGCAAATATTTAATAATACGACTTGATGTCAACGGCAACTGAGGATATCGTAGAATGTGGGCCAATGTATCCATTCTATATCTAAAATTAGTTGCATAAATTCCCATAGCTTGCTTGCCCATTGCAGACTGATAAGTATTTCTGGGCGATTGATTGTGGTCGGAAAATGGAATAATTGAGGCAAGAACACCTTGCAAAAAGGATGGGTGAATTTCACAATGAGTGTATTTATATTTCACTACTTTGGAATTATGTTCTTTCAATTTATCGTAGTTAATTGCAATCATACAATTATCTTCTTCTTGGACATCAATAAATTCAATAACACCAGGATTAATTTCATTTTGTGATTTTGTTGTATGTGTATTTAGACTTCCAACAAGAAGATTATTCCATCGAAGATTTCCTTTATCCAAATTATCAAGAACATTATTATTGATAACCATCTGATTATTGTTTACAAGATAGATAGGTCGGGTGCACCTTCCAGCATCAGTATAAATTTCAATAGCAAAATCATTAATTTTCCAAACGATAGATGTATGAATGTGAATAATTCCCGTCCGTCTATACTCACGAAGTTTATCGACCAATTCTTTTGGTTTCATTGTTACAAAATGCCAAGAACCATTGATAAAAATCTTGGTGTTGTTTTTGATATTAGATGGATCAATATCCTTAATTGAAACAACGTCAAAATTTTCAATGATATTTGTAACTGAATCTACATCAGAATATCCTGTAATATGACAAGACAATGCCAAATTTTTAACGACACCAACCGAACCACCTTCTGGTGTTTCTGCACCACAAATATAGAATGCTTGAGTACCGTGCAATTTACGTGGAGCAACAAGTTTAGATGTTTTCTCCATTGGAGTATTGACACGACGCAAGTGAGACAAACTTGAATTATATGTCAATCTACTCAATACTTGTGCAATCCCTTGTTTATTTTTATTATTCTTGATTCCCCAATTACCCGTGGCAAGTGCGAATTTAAGACCAGTAGTAATGGTTGAAAACTTAATAATTTTATAAATGTTAGTTGGATGAATAATTTTATCAAATTGTTGCGTAGCTTTCCAAGAGCCGTTTGTATATTCTTTATTAATATTAGTTTTCATATCTTTAATCAATTTAGTGTAGTATTGCCTGAATAGAAGCGCCATAAGTACACCAGAAGTATCAATACGCTTATTTACATAGGAATCTCTATCATCTACATCTTTCTTTTTGAGAAATACATCAAGCAAATGTTTAACCATATGTCCAAGGAAATATGCCTTGACTTTATATTTCTCCCCAAGATGCGGTAAGAAGTCATTATCAATAATATCGTTCAAATATGTCAAACGGCGGTCCTTTTCAGACTTATCGCGGTCATAACCCATCATATTGACATGTTTTGACAAATATTCCTTTGCCGATTGTTGGTCAGTAATTGTAGATGCTTCTTCAAGAGATGCTCTTAGAAATTGAGTATATTCGCGCCAGTCTTCTTGTGGTACGTTATACAATATAAAGTTTGTAATATCGAAATCATTAGTTACGCCAAGTGCTTTGAAAACTACATACAGTGGGATATCTTGTTTAATATGTGGGATTGAAACTTTAATGTTCCTTCCATGAATAGTTTCTTTAGATGTAATTTTTACTTGGATATTTTTTGGTGTAAGTACTTTTTTATTCGGCAAGGATTTGATTTCACAAATATGAGAATATTTACTTTGCGATTTAGAATTCTCAAATACATATACTTTATTTTCAGCTTGCCGTTCTTGACATACAATTACTTTTTCAGTTCCATTAACTATAAAATACCCACCTTCATCATATTCACATTCCTCGTAATCATTACCTTTATTAAAACTCTTAGATGCCAGAATACATGCTTTAGAACCCAACATAATAGGCAATTTACCACAGTTAACTTTACTGATTGTTTTTTCAGGATATTCCTTAATATTATTGAGACCTTCACCATATCTTTCCCTTGTATTGAATTTAAAATCAATAAATGTGTTAGATGCATATGTAAAATTACGCAATCTTGCTTCATTGGGATACATTAGTTTTTGACTGCCATTATTTTCATAAATAACCGGTGGAGTAATTGAATTAAAGAAGATATTTATTTCCAAATCATAGCGATGTTTATTAACATCGATGTTTTTAAATTCAAGATGTTCTTGGACAAATTCATGAAATTCTGTCTGCAAAAGTTGTTCTTTTTCAGTAGATGCTGAAAGATGTTCCGATAAATCAACAGTTGTAATTTGATTATTAATAATTGAATATTTATCCAAAAATGTTTTATTAATGTCGCTTAGTTCGTTGTATTCAATCCAATCATCGTTCGTATGAAATTTAGATTCTGGTTTAAATTTATAGAACTTTTGTTGTGTAACAAATTCATAATTTAGTGTAATTGGATTAAATTGTTCAATAACATTCTTAAGACCCTTATCTAAAAAATCATTAAAAGGTCCTATTTGGTGTTGAATTAAAAAGCTTGGCTCGCCCATCATCTGCTTAAGTATTTTCCACGCCGCCTGTTCCCATAAGAATTCTTTAGAAAAGTTCTTTTTATTAGACATAACTGATTTTAATTGTATTATTTTTATATAATTTATATCAAATTTAATTCTTATGTTTTTTAAAAAAAATTAATTATAAAAAAATCTATGTACTCTTTAAGTATGCCAAGTCATATTCAAGAAAAATACAGAATTAAATACTACTATAGATATAAAATTTATCTTACAGAATTCAATATATCATATAGTAAATTTAGTGATTTTTTATATAGAAAAAATTACTATAATACACATCATAGGTATTATAATTCACTAAGTCTCGTAGTAAAAGGAAAATCAATTAAAAATTTTTCAAATACTATAGATTTATCTTCAAGTTCTGTATTCATTAAATCTCCCAAATCAATTACTGATAGTTCAACTCAATCCAGTATAAGTTCTCTATCTGCATATAATTGTTTTAAACCCGATGATAAAGACATAATTAATACTTTTAATGTATTAGATTTATTATTACCTTCTTATCCAGAAAATAAAACAACTGATGAACCAAAAAAAGAAATACTCAGTTTAGAATATACTGAAGATGAAAAAAAGTTAGAATATGAATTATTAAAAGATAAGATAGAAACTATTCGCGACCTTATACATCTTGGTGAAAAATATAAAAACGATTCTAATTACCGTAAAAAAAGGTTTAATATTAATTTGAGAGTTTTAGCAGAAATGGTTGAACCTTTGAAAGAACTTGATAATATGGTTGGAATGAGTAATATAAAATCATCAATATTCAATAAAATTATATTATTTCTACAAGGACTTGATAATAAAAATAAGGATTTTCAACATATTGTTTTATGTGGTGGTCCAGGAATGGGTAAAACTGAAGTAGCCAAAATTATTGGTAAAATATATTCTAAAATGGGAATTTTATCCAAAGGTGATTTCAAAGAAGTGAAATTAACTGATTTAAAAGCAGGTTATGTTGGTCAATCTGAAATTAAAACTCAAAAAATACTTGATGAATCTAAAGGTTGTGTTTTATTTATTGATGAAGCATATTCTATTGGTTCTAATGATAAAATTGACTCATATTCTCAAGGAATATTAGATTTAATTAACCCATATTTAGATAAAAATAAAAATGATTTTATACTCATAATAGCTGGGTATAAAGAGGATTTAAATAATAGATTTTTTAGAGGAAATCAAGGATTAAAATCAAGATTTGGTCTATGGTTAGAGATTGATGAATATTCAAGTAAAGACCTATGTAACATATTCATAAAAAAAATACGTGATTACGATTGGAAAATTGATGATAAAGAAGTATCGTATGATTTTTTTGATAAATACAAAGAGTCTTTTAAAAACTATGGTCGTGATATTGAAAATTTTTTTTCAAAATGCAAATTGGCACATGCCAAGAGAGTGTTATTTAGTCATCCAGAAACAAAAAAAAATATTACTGAAGAAGATATTTTAAATGGATATATAATTTATAAAAATGAAGTTAGCATAAATGATAAAAGCAAATGTAACAAATTAATAGAGTTTATGTATACCTAATACGATTATTATTCAATAATAATATATATGTATTATTAATGAATTCATCTAAAATGTTATTTGTTGGACGATACGCTAAAAGTCCTAAAAAAACAGCGAGGTCAAGTAAAAGTAAATATGAGGATATTAGTCTTGGAACCGTAATGCGAACTTCTAAATCACGTAATACAAATCTAAGTACAAATGCAAATACAAATATTAAAAGAAATACGAGTAGGAATGATTATCAACAACGAGCTTCACTTGAAACAGTTAGAAAAATTAATTTAAATGACAAAACATCAATTACAACTAAACCTGCATCTACTAATAAACGTTACATAAGTGATAATTTACAAAACCCGACAAATAATTACAAAAATAGAGGTAATCCAATGCAATCTAAAAGTAAAAATAGCATGATTAATGTAAAAAAAATAGTAGAAAAACCAACTATGATAGAACCTAAAAAAAAATCACCTCCACCCAAGCCCGTTAATAATATAACTAAATCACGCAGAAGTAAATCATCTACTGAAACTAAAAAACCAAAACAAAAAATACAGAAAACAGAGCGTGTTAGAAAATCCAAAACTAATAAAATTTCAAGTAAATCAAAAACTAAAAAACAAAGTTCTCCCAAAAATAATACTATTGCTGTAGTCAATCCTTCAAAACGAATAAATATTTATGTAAATCCAGATTTATATTTAAAAATTAATTCTCTATTTTATCCACATTTATTTGTAAATTCTAGTGATAACTTTAAATTTTTTTCTAACTTTGAGTTACATGATAAATATTTAGCTTCAGTTATTTCCCATGGAGTTATGATAAGAAAATATAGCTAATAATTATTACTTAAGAATAACTTGTAAATTATAGCTAATATTATGGCACTAATACGCGAGTATTTTGAATATCAAGATTCATTTGAAAAAAAATATGGTAAAAACACGATTGTATTTATGGAAGTTGGTAGTTTTATTGAAATTTACGGTATAGAAACCGATAAAGTAACCAAAGGGAAAATTTCAGAAATTGTGGACATCACTGGATGGTGTGTTGGTAATAAAAAAGGTAATTTACCTGAATATGATGTTGAAAGTGTAAAGATGGCTGGTTTTCCTAATTATACTCTTGATAAATGGAAGGATTTCATACTCAAAAAAGGATATACTGTTATCATTATTGAACAAGATTCTCATGGTACCAAAGGACCTAATCGTAATATTACTGAAATTGTGTCACCGGGTACTAATATTAATAATAACACATTTAGTAATAATTTAATGTCTATCTACCTCGAAGAACTCAAAGATTACAAAACTAAAAAACCTATTTTAGGATTAGGTCTGACTGTTATCGACGTATCAACAGGAAAGACATTTACCTATGAAACACATTCTTCACATGATGATTATAGTTATTCACTTGATGAGATATTTAGATTCATTCAGTCTTATAGTCCAAAAGAAATTGTTTTACATTGTGTAAATGTTAAACTATCAACTGATGAGATTATTAACTATCTTGAAATTTCTTCAACACCTGTTCACGTTAATTTTTATAGCGATAAAACAGAACTACTAAAACCGGAATTTAGAAATAATTTATTAAAAAAAATATTTAATATAAAATCTTCTATATCTCCTACTGAATACATTGGTTTAGAACGTTCACACGCATCTCTGATATCGTATATTTACTTGATTCAGTTTGCGTATGAACATAATGAAAATATTATTAACAAAATTTCTAAACCAAAACTTTGGGAACCTGAAAAATTTCTTGTATTGTCACATGATTCTATTAACCAATTGAATATTGTATCTGATAGAAATAGAGAATGCAAGGGTATTTCATCACTATGGGATATATTGGATAAAACATCAACTACAATTGGAAGACGTTACCTTAAATATAAACTACTTAATCCTATTATTAGTAGTTCAAAATTGAACCATATTTATGATGTAGTTGATGAGTTACAAAAGGAAAATAGTGAAAAAGAATATCTATTTAATAGGCTTATAATGTTCATGAAATCAATAAGTGATATCGAAAGATTTCACCGGAAAATGGCTGTACATATTATTAATCCTCAAGATTTTATTAGCCTTGATATTTCATACAATAAAATTAATCAGATGATTAATGAATTGGTAAGAATTAAAAAAGATGCTCTTGCAAAAGAAATACCTAAAAAGGATGACCTAAATAAATTCAATGAATACATTCGAGATTATACAGCTGTGATTAATATGGATGAAATTATAGGTATTCATCAAGGTAATATTGTTAAGAGTTTTTTTAATAAGGGTAAATATGAAGATATAGATGAAATTCAAGAAAAAATTGAATTCTATGACGAATACTTTAAACAGTTATCTATTGAGCTTGGTAAAATAGTGGATATTAATGGTGGATCAGCATTTGATATTAAATGTAATGATAAAGAAGGCCATTACATTACAACAACAAAAGCACGCGCTAATATTCTTAAAAAATATATATCAAAAAATAAGTGTTTATTTATTACCGTAAAAAATGATAAAATAAAAATAAATCTTACAGACCTTGAACTCAAGATTCAAGCAAGTAATGTTAAAATTAATTCACCAGAAATAAAGCAAAATTCACATTCATGGATAGGGTATCAGGAAAAAATAAAAAAACTATGCGTAAAACATTTTTCTGAATTGCTTCAAACATATCATAACCAATACAAGGATGTTTTGAATAATATTTGTACATTTGTAGGAAAAATTGATTATTATTGTTGTATTGCAAAGGTTTCTAAAAATAATTGCTATGTTCGACCTGAAATAATTGATTCCAAATCAAGTTTTATTGAGGCATCTGATATGAGACACCCTATTATAGAAAAAATAAGACAAGAAGTCAAGTATGTGCCAAATGACGTTGTGTTGGGGAAAAATAATCAAAATGGGATTTTATTATATGGTGTTAATGCAGTTGGAAAAAGTAGTTATATGAAAAGTATAGGAATTTCTATAATCATGGCACAATCTGGTTTTTTTGTTTCTGCCAGAACTTTCAAATTTAGTCCATATAAATTCCTCTTTACGCGTATATCTAACAATGATAATATTTTCAAAGGACAATCTACCTTTGCAGTTGAAATGGGTGAAATAAGGTCCATTATTAAACGTACAAATGAATATTCATTAGTTCTTGGAGACGAATTGTGCAGTGGTACTGAAACAACATCGGCTTTATCTTTAGTAACTACAGGAGTAATGACACTGTGTGCTAAAAAATCATGCTTTGTGTTTGCAACACATCTTCACCAATTATCTAAAATGGAAGAAATTAATGAACTTCAAACTGTTAAAAATTATCATATGGAAACAACATATGATGAAGAAAAAAAACAACTTATTTATAACAGAAAATTAAAAGAGGGTCCAGGTAGTTCTATATATGGTCTTGAAGTAGCCAAATCAATGGATTTAGATGCAGATTTCATTAATACTGCAAATAAAATAAGAAAAAGAATAATGGGTATAGGTGAAAATATTGTTAATACAAAACAAAGTAGTTATAACTCTAAAATAATTCTTGACAAATGTATGATATGTAAATCAGAAGTTGAAGAAGTGCATCATATAGAAGAACAACATTTGGCTGATAAAGATGGTATTATTGATAATTTCCATAAAAATAATCTTTTTAATTTGGTACAATTATGTCATAAATGTCATCATGATGTACATCATGGTAATCTAGATATTAAAGGATATATAGATACATCAGAAGGAATTGAGCTTATTTATAATAGATTGGATACATCTATAGTAAATGAGATAAAGAAAAAAAAATATAACCAAGATCAAATAAGTATCATTAAAGATATCTATAGTAAAACAAATAATTTAAAATTAACAAAAACAATGTTAAAAGACAAACAGATAGATATATCAACACCAACAATAAAAAAAATAGTAAATAATAAATACTAAATAAAATCTGATTAAATATTAATATGATAAGATACGATGAAGTTGGTTCATTATCAGATAAATTATCTAAATTTATTGTTACGATGGATACAAAAGTAATGCTTGTGTTACTTGCTTGTCTTGGTATTATAACAATTTTATTTGGGTATATCAGAGAATCTATTATTACAGCTCAAACAGTTATGATATTAATTATAACTTCTATGGTAATCTATTTTTATTTTAAAAAACAATATAGTCGTAGAATAAAAAAATTAAAATTACAAAACAAAATATTAAAAAAAAATTCTATTTTGGAAGAAGTATGTAATACAGAAAGAAAAAATAATGTTGAATTATGCTCAAGTTATGATTCAGCAAAAACAAATTTTTATACAATATCTAACATGTTACTTCAAAAGTATAACATTAATGATTGAGATTAATACATTTTAAAAATATGTTAAAATATATTAATATGGTTTTAGGTAATTTAATTCAGCTTAGTTCTGTAGGCAGTGAAGATAGATTTTTATATGGTAATCCACAGATGACCCATTTCAAAAAAGCTTATATGCGCAGTAGTAATTTTGCTATTAATTATGCAAAGGTTCCTTTTACAGGAAATATTAATGTAGATTTTGGTAGAGAAATAAAATTTAATTTACCATTTAAAGCTGATTTATTAGGTGCTGTTTTTTTTAAAATAAAATTTAGTGATTTAATTAGAAAAGAACAATTTGATAATATATCTTCATCAACTTACAATGCACAATTTACGTCATATGTTAATGGTATTGGATATAATTGCTTTGAATATATCAAGTTATATATTAATGGTAATTTAATACAACAATTTGATAGTAAACTTATATATCTTATCAATGAACTCAATAATGATTATACGAAAAAACGTTCATTCTATAAAATGAATGGATTTAAAAGTGAAGGGTTTTCAATAGGTAATAGTAATAAATCTAATGTTAATACAACTTTACTTGTGCCTTTTTTTTTTAGCAAGCATCCATCATACGCATTACCATTATGCTCGTTAACTCACTCAGATGTACAAATAACTATAAAATTCAGAGAAAAAGAAAAGTGTTTAATAAAACGATTTAATATAGATGGTGACACATCCTTGGGTCTTAACGGATATGAAGTGTCTCACGGTGGTAATTCAGGTATTGTATTTCCAAAACCAGTTAATACAACCAGTCATGTACCTGCTCAATTTGAAATTTACGATGAAGATGTAAATGCTTCTATAGAATCATTTGAAGTTTTTACGGAAAATATATTTCTTGATGATTTTGAAAAGAAAATGTTTCTTAATAGGGAATTAACTTATCTGATTGAATTATATAATATAGGAAATACACATACTATAAAAGAACCTATATCAAAAACATTATACAATATTGATTTTGAAGGTAATAATCCTACTAAATATATAATGTGGTATTTACAACGTGAAGATGTATTTAATGCAAATTATTATGATAACCATACATATGAATTTCCAATTAAATATGATAATAGTTTTTATCATACAAACTCAGAGAGTCATATATTAGAAGATGGTGTAATTTCTCTTAATAATACAGACCTGAACGATACAGTAGATGCTATATTTTTATCAGATGTAGAATTATATCATAAATTTAACAATAGTTCAGAGGGAATTGTTTATATATTTAGTTTTGCTCTGTATCCACGTGAAAGTGAGCCATCTGGTACAATTAATTTATCAAGAGTTCTATATAAAAATTTAAAATTAACACTTGTAGATGAAAATAAATTTACCAATAATAATTTTAAACCTAATATTCTCTTTAAGTATTATACATGTTACAACAATATACTTGTAATTAAAGACGGATTGGGTGGTTTAATGTATCAATAATTTTTGTTCATTATATATATACTTACAATGAATAAAGATACCTTTCAAGAATTTCGTAAATTAATAGCTGAAAAATTAGCTATTGGTGGTAGATTTCAAGAAGGACAGCCAGATTTATTGGTACATAATGATGCAGAAATTAGAAATAATTTACTGGTTCATAAAAATCTATCAATATTAGGCGATGTTCAAACAGACGGCTCTTTTAATCTTAATAGTGTTAAAGTTGCCGATGAACTTAGTGTAGGAGGAACAAGTTATCTTGGTAAAGTTGTTTTAGCAACTCAAATTGAGAATACTATTACTGTAGAAGACCAATTATCAGTTGGAAGTTCTGCAACTATTGCATCCTGTAATAAAGAAATTCCCTCAAATTTTTTAGAATTTACACGAACTAATCATAATGAAAAAGACGACGAACATATAATTGTAAGTGAAAACGATGACTTAGGTGCGTTATTGTTTAAGGGTTCAGATGGTACTGATTGGGTACAATCTGCAAAAATATATTCTGAAGTAGATGGTTCTACTGATTCAAATGATATACCAGGTAGGTTAATTTTCGCCACTACACCTCAAAATGGTAATGGAGTTAGCATTGACAGAATGAGTATATTATCGTCGGGTAATGTTGGAATTAATACACTTAACCCTATATCATCATTTTATATAAACACTACTGATGCAATGCGTATACCAGTTGGCGATGAAGATAATGATAAACCAACCGGTGAAGATGGATATATTAGATATAACTCGACAAAAAAAGAATTTGAAGGATTTGGTAATGGAGAGTGGTCTAGTTTTAATTCAGTAGGTAACATTGAAGGTAATGTTAAATTAAAAGTTGATAACAATGAATTTAAATTTTTTACAGGACCAACAGTTGAAAATTCTGTTGAACGACTTAAAATAAGCGAAGATGGTAAAAGTACAATTTCGGGTAATTTAATTATTGATAATACTGATTTCAGTACAAATTATGAAACTGGTTCTGTTGTAATTAAAGGAGGTGTTGGTATCGCAAAAGATTTATTTGTTAATGGTACAATTAATGGAAACTTTGAAGGAGATATAACAGTTAAAAGTGGAAAAACATTGGATTTATCCAACGGTACACTTACTTTAGGAAATGGACAAATATCAGCTACAAGTATATCTGCTGGAACATTTGAAAGTGGCGATTACGATTTTAGCAGTTCAAATATAGCTAATATTACGAGTATATCTGGACCATCTTCAGGTGATATAACTGCGGGTACAATAAATAACATGATTATTGGTAATACTATACCAAGAGCAATTACCGGCACAACTATAACTGGTGATAATTTAACTATTAATAATAATTTAAAAGTCAACAACATAATTTCAACAATCAACAGTGATATTAGTGTTAAATTAAATGGCAGTGGAACATTTAATATAGAACGGCCTCTAATTGTTAAAAATACAACAGATAGCACAGATTCCTCATCTGGTGGTTTAATCATTGAAGGTGGTATGGGAATTGAAAAAAATGTAAATGTAGGAGCAAATATTACGGCATTAAAAACTGGAATAGGAACATTAGTTCCCAATAAAGAATTACATGTTAAAGGAAATGGAGAGATTTTTAATCTCGAAGGAACAGATCATACCTATATGAGTTTTTATCCAAGTAGTTTAGTAGGAGGATCTAAGGCAATATTTGGATTTACTGAAGCTAATAGTACAGACCTTACAATACAAAATACACACACAAATAGTACTATTGTTTTGGATAATAATGCCACTATTAAAAATAATTTAGTTATTCAAGGAACAACAGAAAGCTCAAGTGATTCAACCGGTTCAGTAATTATTTCGGGGGGTGTTGGGATTGCAAAAGATGTTTATATTGGAGGTACATTGAATAGTACAACTATAAAGGGTGATATTGATATTGACACAGATAAAACAATAACTATCAATGGTACATTAGATACAACAAATGGTACCTTAACTACATCGGCTGAGCAAAACAAATATATAGTTGAAAATGCAAACAGTGATATAGATATTGGAGAATATAAATTAACTTCTAAACAACTTCATGTAGAAGATACAACAACTTTTAAAGGTACAGCTACTTTTGATGGTAATGTAATTTTTAATTCTGAATCTATTGTTGAATTCCATAATCAACAGATAGAAGGTGTGACAATCAATGATACTACTATCGGTGAAACTACTCCATCAACCGGGAAATTCACCAACATAGATGTAGATACACTTACACTTAACGTTAGTATGGAACTTCCCGGATTAAACCTTAAAAATGATTCTAATGATTTAAATATTATCACTTCTAATACCGATGTAGTAATCAAATCAAGTGTAGCTAACGATGAAGTTAAATTAGCTGTAGGTGGAATCGTAATGCCGTCAGAATTATTAGATGTCAGAACAGGATTATTTCCAATAACGGATCAAGGTGCAAGAATAGGGGAGGCTAAGTTAGGGACGCGCAGAGTATCATCTGGTGAAGGAGAAGCTGGATTTTCGCATCAAGCAAACTTTAATTCATCAGATTATGCAATTCTTCAAACACATTATGGAGTTACAAAAATTAATGCGAAACAAGATAAAAATATATCATTTTTACTTGGAGGAACTGAAAATGTTATGACGATTGAAAAAAATAATGATGTAAATAATATTAATATAACCGGAACAGTTAATGCAAGTAAATTTATAGGTGATGCAAGTGGGCTAACTAATTTAGAGGTAGAAGCAATAGGTTCCAATAAAACACGAATTGCAGTTGATGATACTGATAATACAACCGATTCAGTACGTTTTAGTGTTACTTACGATAATAAAAACTCTATTGTAATGGATGATAATAACAGAATTGGTATTGGAACTAATTATCCAAAACGCGAACTTGATATAACAGGTGATACTAATATTACAGGTAATCTTAGATTGAATAATTCAGTTGCATATCCTGAAGCGTTTCAATGGACATCTGTTGGACCTAATAGAATATTATCTGAAAATGTCGAAAATATAACAGATATTAATGGAACTAGTAGTAATTTTGTATCTGGTCCAATTCAATGCTCTGTATGTCATCCAACTAACAATAATATTATGTTTGTCGGAACTGTCAATGGAAATATATGGAAAACAGAAAATGCACAATCTAACAATATAAATTGGTATGTCGTGAATGAATTAAGTCAAACAACTATTACAAGTATAATTTTTGATACATCTGATACTAATAATAATACAATGTATGCTTCTACTGGAAACAAAACATCATTTAATATGGGAAGTAACCTTGGTGGAATATACAAATCAACTAATGGTGGCAATACATGGACATTCATTAATATTGATAATACTAAAAAAGTAGAAGGAGACACAACTATGGATAATATTCAACCTGGTATGTTAAGTTTAAGTGGCGTTGAAGCTCGTGGTTCTGTAATTGTTGTAACATCTGATACCGAAAATAATGGAGGTGTTTTTAGAAGTGAAAATGGCGGACAAAATTGGATTAAACAAGTTATAGATATAGATGCACCAACGGGCAATGAAAAAGTATATGGTATTATTCGGGATAATAAAATAGATTTGAATGGGGAAATGGTTAATCCAGATATATTATATGTAGTAGTAGATAATTTGGGTCTATATAAAAACGATGAAGATTTTACAGAAGGCGGCGTTGCAATGAAATGGGCGAAATTACACTATGATAATCCAGGTACTAATGATTCGAGCCTTGCAATGAAAAAATTTCACGATGAAATGCAAAATGGCACTCATGGATTGCGGATATGTCAGGGTGTTCCTATTTTATCAGAAAATTTCACGAGTATATGGGTATCTATCATTTGTAAATATGATGGTACACCAGAAAATTCTAACTTAACTGAACAGTACAATATGGTTGAAAATGGATCTTACCTTAAGGGTGTTTATAGATTTATTCCGAATGAATCAAATCGATTTACAACCAACTGTAAACACATTGGTGTACCATACTTAAAAGAAAATAATAATTCAAGTGGATTAAATCCTTCTGGAAATGCCTATTTATTTAGTACATTATGTGCAAGTAAAACAAATCCGGATATTATATTTATTGGAGGTGATGGTAATACTGAAATTAATAGTAGTATTAATTCCACTAAAAATTCATCAAGATTATTTTATGCAGATGCAAGTTTACCTGTGGAAACCTATCAAGAATGGCAAAGTAATAATTCACAAAATCTTACTAATAGCCCATGGACATCACTAACAAATATTGGTACTAACAATAATTCTGCTCCTCACCGAGGTTCAAGACATCTTACACTTGATAACTCAAATAATCTTATAGATTCAAGTGATGGAGGTATTTACAAGAGAAATATTGGTAACGCAATGGTTCCATTGCCTAATGGACAACCTAATGCAATAGATGGTAATTGGATTAATATGAATGGGAATCTTACAATTTCGGAAATAATATCATTAAGTTATAGTAATGTAACTAAGAAATGGTATGCCAGTACTAATTTAGGAGGTATACTAGTAGAAACATCAAGTAATAATGCAATACAAATATCTTCGGCAGGTAACATTAAAGGTGCTGATATAGATATAATAAATGATATAAGTTCTTTACCCGATTCAAGTGGTAAATTTACATCAGAATCAGATGTTAATGTAACTCCCTTTTCAAGTATTATAGCAACACAACAAAATTTAGAAAATATATATTTGTATAAATTTAATGAAACAAGTGAAAATTATATACAAAAGACACCATTAAGTGACTTAAAAACAGCTATATCGGATAAATCATCCGTTATAACGCCATTAGTTACTAATAAATATAAATTAAATTCAGTAATTATTGGTACGACAGATGGCATATATGAGGTTAATAATCTTGGGCAAGCTGAAGAAGTTTCTCAAAAAATTTTGTATTCAGAAACACCGGCTTCTGAACAAGTTAATATGCATTCTATTGTGTATGGTACATCTGAAAATTCTAGTTTAATATTAGCGGGTATTGGTAATAAATTATATATAAGAGATATAAATAGTACTACACTTAATCGACTTAATCCCGAAACTGCACTTGGAATAGATAATTTACCTGGTATAAGTGGTGTAGGAATTAATACATATAATTCTGACCATATTGTATTATCAGTAGGAAATCATTATCAAAATAATGCAATTAATACGGATATCATATATACACCTAATAAAGGTTTAAATTGGTACAGTATAAAAGCCGGTTTCAATTTTTCAAATATTAAAAGAGTAATGATAATTGGTGATGAAACAGCAGACAAATTTTCATCTATTATTGTTGTTGTTGATGAAACATCTGTCTATGCCACACCAACGGATAATATCAACTTTAATGATATAAATACATCTGTTAGATGGTTTAATCTTGGAACTGATGGTTTACCAGATTTCAATATTAGTGATATTGTATACGATAACAAAGATGATGTTTTATACTTGTCTATGTATGGAAGAGGCGTTTGGAAATGTAATGATATAGTGAAAAAATTTGTGTCTATTAATCATAAATTATTAAATAATAGTTATTCCATAAAATCAACTATAAAACCAAAATATGATAAAATAGGAATAGGTGTAATTAATCCAAGTGAAAGTCTTGAAGTACAAGGTAATATGAAAATCGGTCTTAAAAATCTACCTAATACAGATTTAAAGTCTGAAATTATTAATTCTGATAAATATTTTACTGAATTCGACGGTAATAGTAAAGTAGATGTAAATTTATCAAGAAATATTGGTAATAATTTTACATTTGTTACATGGATTAATGTATCACAATTAAGACCAGCTGGAGAGACTTCAAGTATATTACTGTGTGAAGACGCGAATGATTCATCTAATAATATAGCTATATATCTGAATCAAGATCAGATTGAGATAAAACTTGGAAATACTACAGTAATTGGTCAAGGAGCAATAACTCATACGCATAGCATGTCAGTTAACAGTTGGCACCATTTGGCTGTAACAATATCAGATGAATCGCCGCATATATGTAAATTAATTATAGATAATAATAGTGTAATATTTAGCCCGGGTAGTTATTTAAGAAATGTATCCAGAATAAATAAATTAGGTAAAGATGGTACAAATAATTTATATGGTAAACTGAGAAATACTTATTTTTTCGGCAAAGAATTAACAAGTAATGAAATTTCTGATATTTATACTAATAATATATTACCGGATGACAAATTTATTATTGGAACATCTTGTACTGAAACTACACTTAATATTAAAAATAATGTTGGTTTTGATAAAAAAGTTGGTATTGGAACCAATGAACCAGCAGTATCTCTTGATATTATATCTAATGGTGCAATACGTATTCCAGTAGGTGATGTATCTGAAAGACCTGCTGCACTAGATGGTTTAATAAGATATAACAGCGAAAATAGTGAATTTGAGGGATATGGTAATGCGAACTGGGGTTCTCTTGGTGGTGTTAAAAATCCAACAGGTTCAACTAAAATAATTGCAACAAAGAGTACTGACCCTTCAAATGCAGATGAGTTACAAATGAGTACTAATAATGTAGAAAGAATTAATATTAGCAGCGATGGTATTGTGGACTTTAAATCAACAAATGCTATTAAAGTTCCTGTTGGCAATAATACTACAGATAAACCAGTTGGTGTTGAAGGCTATGTAAGATATAATACTGATAAAAATGAGTTCGAAGGATATGGTAATAATAACTGGGGTTCTCTCGGCGGAGTTAAAAATGTCCAAGGTGATACATATATAAAGGCTACTGATAGCGATAATATAGAATTTTACACATCAGGAACTAAACACATAGTTATTAATTCAAGTGGAGATGTTAGTGCAATAAATTCAGAAATTAATGCAAGTGAATTATTAGGTGGATTAACATTAAAATCAAATAAAATAAAGGTTCAATCAAGTGAAACTATTAATTATACTGTCTCAAGTTCAGGCGGAAAGTTTGATTTTACGACAGGAGGTGTTTCTTCGCAAGGTGACCTTGAATTAGTTATAGGTAATACTTACATATTTGATTTATCAATTGTTGGAATATTGAATAATGGTGGTAGTCATCCATTTTATATTTCAACATCATCCAATAATTCATCAACTAATATTCATGATTCAAGTGAAATAAATATAGATGGAAATATACTAACTTTTATACCGTCTATTCTAAGAAATTTATATTATAATTGCAGTTTACATACTGGTATGGTCGGTAATATTAATATAACTGATAATAAATTTACGTTGTCATTGCCTCAATCCGGTGATACGTTGGTTGGTTTACAAACTACAGATACACTTCAAAACAAAACATTAACAACACCAGTTATTGCCAGTATTCAACCATCCAGTGGAAAAACACTTAC
>MDTA01021054.1_pt1 | contig 33689 bp, 19 predicted proteins | sample 811151 | NCBI WGS metagenome assembly MDTA01 (sample SAMN05326648, study PRJNA326480) | marine metagenome | isolation source: seawater | place: Indian Ocean: South | collected 2010
ATCTCAGAATCTCGGTGATAGACAATCCCTTCCATTGCATCTATTACTCCTTTGTATAGATTATCAAGGTCGGGCCGCTTCATATGCCACATCATTGGCTTAGGGTTCTTCCTGTGCTGGCTTTTTGGTAACGGAAAGCCAAATCGAATCTTAATCATTAACGGACCATCTAATGGTTTGTCTATTTTGTAGCGCTCCATTGCTTCTCTTGCATAGTCAGCTACGAATTTTTTCCATGTACGACTCTTAGGAGGGTCATAAGCACGAGCAAACCCTCCCCTACTGCTTAGTCTTGGTCTGCCTTGAGCAATTGGTTCAGCTGGTATGGTTATGAGTATCTTAACCATGACTAACGACTTTTCACTCTGACCTTAATACTTGGGTCACAATTAAGACATATGGTATTATGGGCTCACTATGGCCGACCGTATCTTGCGCATTCGATACGGCGACAATGTATCTCCTGAAGCAAGGTTCAAGTCTGTGGTTAAGTACCTCAAAGAGCTAATTGAAGACGGACTTAGAGATGAATATGTCCGACGCAAAGCAGTTAGTATCGTTGATAGAGCTGGCGTTAAAGGACACGATGAGCTAGGAGAGATTCGTGCTATTGTCAAGTGGGTACAAAACAATGTAGTATACCGTAAAGACCCAATAGATGTGGAGTACTTCATGAGCGCTAGGCGTATTCTAAAAGATGTCGAGCAAGGAAGGAGTGCTGCTGACTGCGATGACTTTGTGATAGTAGCAGGTGCTCTCTTAGGCTCTATCGGATATCCAACTGGCGCACTAATAGTTGACTCTAATGCTGATGGTATTTTCAACCATGTAATGCTAATTACTCGTACTACTGCACCTACGAAAGAGTTTGGTACTAACTGGATTCCTTGCGAGCTGATTTTCCCCACATTTAAGATTGGAAAGTCAGTAAAGGTAAGTCAAGTCTATCCGCTTGTAGCAGACCCAAGTACCACTAGAGTACCAGTAGTTCAACAACAGATTGCAGGTCTTTCAGGCAGACCGACTACTTCATTTGGTAGTAGTTCCTCGGCAGGTCTAGGCGCGTTAACGCCACGGCCAATTGTATGGGCACAAAGACTTGGATTTTTAGGGGGAAGAAAGTAATGTCATTCAAGCCGTTTATGGGAGTAAATGACTCATCAGACGACGGCCCTATCTATGTCGATACCATGAGCTCTAGTAAAGACGGTAAAATGGTCGACAATCTTGGTAACAGTGATATGAAGTCGTTCAAAACAAATGACTCAGCAATGGATATAGTAAACTCCCCCTCAGTAAAGAAAGAATTTGGCTTAGGTAGTGGACCATCCGTCTCCACTAGCCCAAGTATGCCTTCTCCAGCAACACGAGTTGCACCTATTAAGTCCCGCAAAATGGGCGCCATTGATATGAAAAGTGGCGAGTTTTGGGGAGTAGTGGGTCTTGCTTTTGCAGGTGGGGTACTCGGCAAATACCTATTTGACCAATATGTGAAGTGAATATTATGCGTACAAACCACCAACTAGCCCGACTTAAAGCCCACAGCCTTGGGAATATTGCTGTTTTCGGTAATCATCCTGAAAACGGAATTTTCTCAAAAGTAAACACCTTTGGCGGGGTACCAAAGGCCGTAAAGGCCCGCCGAATTTACAATAACAGGAGTGCAGCAGTCGTAGCTCAAAGAGATGCACTAACTGACAACTTCGTTACTCCAGGTGCACCTAGCGCTCCACTAATGCCACCACAACCAAACACCTCACAATCTTCAATGGTTTACTACCGCGACTCCCTAGATGACAACTTTGTCACCCCACAACCTGGCCGACCTACTTCTTTACCAGCAGCACAACAGTCCGCAGCTCGCAGCTATGTTGACGCGATTCGTGCAGACTTGTTTGATGCTGATAACCCACTAATCGGTGGAGAAGCAGATACTACTCTAGTAGGCAAGCCACTTCTAACCTACCAAGAGTGGGACGCAGGTAACCCGGCACCACGAAGTGATAGCGAAGCAATAGGCCGTCAAAACGCATATGACGCCTACAAGACTGCATGGACAAACTCCAACTCCACAAGTAGCACCTTGGGAGCTGGACCAGCGAGCGCTGCATACTTCGGTGATGACCCAAGAATGGTTCGTAAAGAAGGAGGTATCATGAATTCTATCACTACCTTCGGAAACGCGGACAACGGAGAAGAAGACGAGCATCCATCACACCTACCACAATATCTTGCAGGTAGTGGCGGTACCGCACTTATGCTAGCACTAGGTTATTTTGCCCTCAAGTGGACCCGTCGTATTTGAGGTGGTACTTTGTACGCTTCAACCAACATCAATACGGGGCTTAACACGAACCCTAGTACTTCGGCCCCTGCAACCAAGGGTAAGAATGACAAGGAAATCCTACCCGGTGTTGACAACAGCTACATGCTACAACAGCTAGACGAAGCAAAGAGAGCAAAGGCTAGAGCAGAACAGGCTTACAAAGACCTCATGGCTCAGCACAAAGAAGCAAAAAAGCAACTAGAAGATGTTGATAAGAAAATTAACGCCGCAGTAGCAGCACAAAACAAGCTTCGAAACGAAGATGGACCGTTTAAGACATATTCCAAATTACAACGCAAGACACTGCGCTCGGTAGGACTTGGTGAAATGACTAACCGCCAAAGCCTTGGATTAGCGTCAGTGACTATACTGCTTGGCTTAGTCGCCATTATTGGGAGGGTTGAATGATGATGATTAACTCTATTCAACAGGTTGAAACGATGAAACATACTATTCGTCGTGTTAACAAAGAAATCGTCAAAAGAAGGCGAGCAATCAAGCGCAATAAAGTAGCAAACGCTGGTATTGCCCGCGAACACTTACAGCAATTAATCCGCCAAAACAACGAGCGTAAGCAAATCCTACACCTAAACAGAAATCGTATTCAACAGTTATACAGAATGTACGGCGGCAGTTACAACAAACTCCGCCACTCTTTCTTAACACCTGATGGCCTAGTACACAAGGGTAACCGCGGGCGACATAAGCTATCGATTGAAGAGTTAAACAAAATCAAAGAACAACAACAGGGACGCCACCACAGCCTACTACCACCACCAACTATCAATACACCGCCGACCTCTAAAGAGCGCAAAAAGCAAAACGGCGCCGCACCTGAAATAAATGTTGTACCACTACCGCAAGTACCAGTACAAGCACCACCACCACAACAAATACAACAAGCTGCAGATAACATCAGACAGAATACTCATGTAATGGCAGCCGAAAAGGCACAAGCCGTAAAAGCGATGAACGATGCAGTAAGAGACCAGGAGCTAATTTCAAAGGGACAATCTGACTTGGTTACAGCAAGAAAGATACAAGAGGCGCAAGCAAAAATGGACCAAGTTTTGCAATCAACAAAGCAAAGAACCACTAACTTAGTCAACAATGCACTAAACAATGCAACTAGCGCCGAGTCAAAAGCTCGCAGCGCAGCGCAAGTCAGTGCTACCAATAGAGTAGCCAAATCAGGCGGAGTAGCAACACGAGCGCGCGGAGGTAAACTTCGACTAATGGGTGCAAGAGGAAGCGGTATAGTACCCCAACTAGCACTTATGACTGCGCTCAGTGACAAGCATCGCAAGCAGACTCTCAACAACGCTACTCGTACCCAGGAAGAAGTAGTACCATCAGTAATAGCAGACCAAATTACTGAAGATGTCAGACAACACAAACCAAAACCAGTCATCCATTCTAAGGAATTCAACGACCTAATGACAGAGTTAAACTTTGCAGTAGGTATGGCTAAAGCGGTAATCGCTGAAGGACTAAAGGGTAAAGGAGACTTTGGAGATTACGCAAGGATTCTCGGACCTGAGCGCTCTCAGCACTGGGCGAATAAAGGTCTATCGTTAGTTTCACAGCTATATGATATGGCTAGCAACGAGTTAGTCAGGTGGGACCAAGGCTCTTTGAACGGAGGAGTCGCAATCGACACGGCTTCCCGCAGTCAATCTAGGAGAAAGATGACCAAAGCAGAAATCAAATCCCACATAGAAAAGAAAGCAATGCCAATCGCTATGCCATTCATGAACCAACTCATGGAAGAGGTACAAAGAGCAAGTACGGCTAGAGGCGCTCAGTTAGGAAGAGCTTACAACAAAGTTGCACTAGGTCACGCCCTCCCTGTAAATAATCAGCGCAGGTTAGCAGCTGCTGATAATATTCGCGGCCATGGTCGCCCAGTCCTAAGTGAGCAGCAGGGCACTAAGGGTCTAGCTGGTCTTTTCCCTGCTTTGCGTAGTAGCATGCAGGGAGTGTTGAAACAATGAGACCTGGCGCTATACACCGTCGAAACTCGGCCTTTGTCCGTTCTTCTGCCCTTGGCGAAGCCAAAACCCCCGTAGTCATTAACGAAGTTACACTACAACGAGGGAGAGGAGCTAAGAGAGTCATTGTTAAAGACGATGTAATAAGCCAGCAAAACTTCAAATTCCCCAAGTGGTCACAAGTTACCTTCGAGGCTAACTTAACAGGAAGCAGTGGTTACTTTTATGCAACATTCACCCATCTCGGTGTCGAACACTTACTCTTCGCTGCTCCTGTTGCTAGGAAAATTTCGCGTCAAGTCAACCTAGAGGTTCCTTTGAACAACCTAAACTTCCATATCGCCCCAAAGGTTCCAAGCGACCTAAACCCTGCTTATATCGACCCTGTTACTCGTGACTTACTCACTCACGCTCCTAGTGCATACACTTCACTAGGTTTCATCCCCACTGAACCGGAGGTAAGAATTGGTCCTAGTTCGCCTGAAGCACTAGATAGCCGAATAGCCATGGCTAAGGCTATGATGCGGTTTATCCCTGCTTATGGGCGTATCTTCGATGCTCTAGTCGACCAAAAGACCAAGCTAGAAGCTGGTGAAATATCAGAATGGGAAATGTGGAATGGTGATGTCGCTTCTCACAGCTGGAAGTATGGTAAGACTGGTAGTGATGTCACTAAAGGCTCTAGTGTTAGATATTGGCAGAACTTTGATGCTGGTTGGCTAGCGCACTCGTCTATCTATCGTTTCTTCCCGGAGAGGGGATGGGAACCACTTCAAGGAAACATTTTGTACACACAAGTAGGGCAACCACACTGCATAGTAACTCGTATGTATGGCTACAAAGATACAGCTGGGCGTGGTGGTGAATATCACCCTTACAAAGGAAATGGAAGAAGCAATACAAACACTACCTGGGGCGCTGCTGACTACTTCTCTTACGATAACATCAGATTGATGGAATTCAATGCAAGAAATAATCACGATAGAAGAGACCATGATGAGTACGGGGAGAATATTTACAAGATTCAAGACAAGGGAAGTCACATTGACCTAAACTTTGACGGTGGCCCGCACTACCCAGCAGGGAAAGATATGGACAAATTCTGTGCAAAGGTCGAGTGGTGGAACCCCGACACCAATGAATGGAGCGAACCAATGATACACCCACCCAGCTCTAAGTGGAGTGCAAAGATTAGCAGTGGTGGTAAGTTTGCCTTTTACTTCCGCTTCCCTCGCCAGTTGACACAGAAAGACGAGTTTTACGACTTAACTCCACAATGGCAAATTGAAAAAACCTGGGATAGCTACCCTAGAGGCGGCAATACTTCTGAGGACCCTGTAAGATACACGCGAATAGGTAGGCCACCAACTAGAGACACCAGTAACCGCCCTAAAGAAGAGCAAGAAGGACTTAAGATAACACTTGAAAACGGAGAGGTACTCAGTACAAGTTCTGAAACTCCCCCTTACTCGGTTATGATTTGCCCTGAATCAAGAAGCGACGGCCCCGGCTGGGATGAGTTTGGCCCTACTAAGCAGAAGTCTTCGTATATTTGTACGACAGGCAGCGTAGCCATTTATGCAACAGACCCTTATGCTTACAGTTATTCTGACAATCCTGATATCATGAAAGCTTACTGGGTAGGAGGCAACTTCAAGCCTGGTGGTTCGTTTATGGTACTTGGTAAAGCGTTAGACTTCTTCGATGGTTTTTGGGTTTCAACACAAAGTCTCGACACATACGGGGCTACTCCAATGGACCTAAGAAGCCAACAGTACGAGTTCAAACGAGGCGACCACGAACCCAACTCTTACGATGCAGACTTCTTAAGAATCAATGGTATAACTGACACATTCAAACTAGTGAACATAGAAGACCCAGCAAAGGCAAGTAAGTTCCAAGACAAATGGGAAGCATGTTTCCCCGGTGTACCTTTCACAAAGGAAATAATCACTGCCGTTCTTCGTGGAGACCAACTACCGGAATTAGAAGGGATAAAGAACGAAACACTACCAGGACTCCTTGAAGATGACCCACTAAGGTACGAAGTCGACTATGAAGGGGTAAAGTATCGTCACTCTTATTCTATGGCTTTTGTAACCATACCCGAAGGCTGGTGGGGTCCAACAGTAACTCTCGACGGAGACTCAATAAACACCGTTTACATCGGTGGACAAAATCAATACTATTACATTAAAGAAGAGAAGGTCGATTTGAAAGACGAAATCGAAGAGCAAGTAGCTAAAGAAGAAGCTGGAGCAACAGCAGCAGAAGCATTTGCTGATTCTAACTTAGAGAACCCTATGGTTGATGTTACATATGAGGCTTACAAAAATCGAAATGACTTAGTGGCCGATAGCATCAACAACCCACCTGATGAAAACAAAGAGAAGTCTTGGTTCTTCAGGACCGAGAATGTCACTCTGAAGCACCGTAAGTTTTCGCTACTGGGTTCAGTTGGTACTGTTACTGATGTTACTGACAAATATAGCGCAGACCATGTAACTAGCCTAGATGGGCTAAGTCCTAAGAATACTGCACAGTACCACTTCAACGAATTATTCGTAGTCGAAGGAATAGGTAACTCACCATCAATAGTAATGACTCCGCCTAAGGAACCTGAAGGAGGAGTACCAGTCAAGCATAGTAATGTATCAGGCTTTGGCAATATCGAGCGCCAAGCACTAAAATCAAGAGCGCTTGGTCATGGTAATCCAATGAAATACAGTACTGAAAACGAGCTGGATAGCCTAAAGCCAACTACAATGGGTAACATACAGGCCTCTTCATTAGACGGTATGATAGATGATGTACTTGGCGACTACATGGACCCAATAAAACAGACTTTACAGATATTAGTGTTTACGGCGGGTGCTGCCCTCGTTGCAGGGGCCGTTATTAAAGCAAGACCACTTTTATTAAAGGGGTCGACGGCCAAAGAACAGCTCAAAGAACAGAGATTTAGAACGGCACTAGCAGAAAAAGAATTCAATGATTCCGTTGAAGAGAGTAGGCGGAAAAGCCGAAAAAAGAAGTGATACAATGATGGACCAACCAAGTTATGACCGAGAAGTAAATGCATACCTATTGAAGGTGGATGGAATACTAGATAGTAAAGGCCTTCTGCATGATAAGGGCAGCGCCAAGCTAAACAAAGTGCAAAAAGAAGTTGACATGACTCTCGACAAACTACGCGCTATGCAAAGAGAGTCCAAACTAACTCGTCAAGGAGCTGGGGTTATGGTTAACGAAAGCCTCAACAGGGTCTCGGTAATTTCCAACCAAATCCTAGACGGTGTAAAGGTCCCTCGTGGAAGTGGCTTCGGTGCTTTGAGTAATGACTCCATCTTCAATACTCCAGCATGGAAAGACGCCTTCTCAAGAGTCTCTTTAGCCATCTCCAACTTCACTAACACCTATGGTACTTTGATTTCAAATATGGACCAAGTATCAAGAACAAAGATTGACCAAGCACTAGCTTCTATTATTGACGATGCTAAGACTTGCTTCAACAACGACTCATCAGACGCGAGTGCAAACCGCTATCTAGGTAAGTCTCTAAGGGCGCTAGAAAACCTAGAAAAGACTGCTCAAAGCCACCAATCAGTGTCCGCAGCAGCAATGCTAAAACTACTGGTTAAAGAAAAAGACCAAGAGAGAGTCCGCCTTCTATCCGAAATGAAACTAGTCGAGCGAAACCTAACTCCTCAACAGATTTCAGTAGTCAACGATGCTAGCAGGCGAGTAATGGAAAAGTTGGAAGATGTATTGACTGATTCAAGCAGTTACGACGCTGCGATTCGTAACAAGAAAATTCAGCTTGTGAACAGCGACTTAGACATCATTCGTAAGACTATGCAAAACTACGACTTTAGTCAGTCACTAGGTAAAGCACTTCCTCCGCCTCGGAGTGGGGGTAGTCGTCTAGGCTATCTTAACAAGAACAAACTTTCCCAACCTTTTCGGTCCGCCCTCGCAGGTAATCTTGGCGAGGGCACAGGCTTTGCTTTTGAGGAGATTGACTTAACACAATCAAGCCCTCAGAAGATACTAGCTACGGTGAAGCACAACTCGGAGCTGTTGAAGGCACAAGGAGGCTTAACAGCAGAACAACTACCTATGTTTATCAGGCAAGTAAATTCTCTTACCAAAGAATCATTCGGAGGAGATACACTAGCAATGAAAGAAGCACAAAGGCAGTACCGTTTGCAAGCTTCTAGTAGTCTTAGTGGGGTTTTTACATACGATGAGCCCCAAGAATCTTTGATAAATGGAGTAAGACTGATAGGGTCGGTAATACTGTACCTCACTATACCAGGTCTAATGTGGGCTGCGTATACTAATTACTCAGAAAGAAAGAATAGTCCATCTGCAATTCTAGCAAGGATGCGAGAGGAGGAATAGAGAAATGACCGATGACTCTATTATGAAAAGTGTAATGCGTCAACATGGGGGGCGTTAGATTATGGTATTAAATGTAAGCGGAAGCGAAGAACAAACTGATACAACAGAAGAAAGTGGTGTCCTATTTGGCCCAGCCGAAAATGTCTATGATGACGACAAAGCCGACCGAGATATGACACAAGGCGCCGCACTAGCCAATCCAAGAATAACAAGTCTATTCACTACACAGCGTGGATGGCGCGTATTGCGTCTTCCTGGTGGGAGAGCTGGCGACGAAGGTCCAGGCGGATTCCGTGGTCTTAGTAACTTCATGTTACAGTTTGTCCCAGGTTGGAGTGGTCAAACCATTCGCGACAGTCCGTTCCGTCACATGGTAACTGCTCGTATGTGGCAGCAATACATCAATAACATGGAACCAATCGACGATGCTCTTGAGATTCAAGCACCTTACAGTGCCGAAGAATTACTATCCCTTCGCATGTTCTGTGAAGAATGGAACGCAGACCCAGGGCATGTAAGGTTTACTCGCCGCCTAACCAACCACCCAAGTACAAGTGCGTCTGATGCAATACTCAAAGGAAACATGGTTTACGACCTATGTACAGGACAGATTCAACTAAGAACCTCTAGGAACAATGAAGGGAATATCCCTATTCGTCTTGCTCATGATATCCTTACTTCGATTCCATTCGAAGAATACAACTTCTATACCCTCAACAGTGTGCATGCTGATGAAGGCTCAGCAGTGTACGAGCAATTCCTAAACCGATATGTCCGACTATCTTCAACAGAAGTAGCAATGGTCGAAGAAATCGAAAACGGGGTAAGAGCATCAGGTCGTGGTTATGCTACTATGTCAACAAGCATAGCTGGAGACCCAATTGAAGCATTTGCACTTATGCAACAAACAATTGAGGCAATGGAGCTAGGGGACACAATGACAGTCCGCGCACAACTAAACGCCTTGATTAGCCCACCTTACAACTACCAATCAATGGCTCAGCAGATAGATGTTGGAGGTACACATGGTGGCCGGTTCGTAACGATGGACCAAGTAAGATACCACCGTATGAACCTAAATGGTAGTGGAAGAATGAGCCAAGACGGTAACAGCGGAGTCTTTGCTGCTGGAAACAACATGAATAATTACATCATTTTTGCACAAGGAAGAGATGTTAATGGCAATCTTGTTATGTGGCCTGAGAACCAACCTAATCGTAATAGCAACACCCACCCACCTAATGGTTACTTCATGCTAGTAAACGCAGCTGGAACAGGTGTCGAAGCTGTTGTTGAAGTCCTAGAGATTGGTACAGACAAGTATATCCGATACGCCAATGCAGACGATGAAGCTTTGCAAATTTCTCGAATGGTTGGCGGGTTTAATCAACGAGACCGCGAAGCAAGAGACAGGCGCGGTGGCAACGCTGACCGCGATGCTGCAGACCGCCGTCGTGGTGTAAGAGGCAACCCTGCTCGTTTCGGCGCTCCAACTACTATGGGTCGAGGCGCCAACATCTATGTACTAATTCACCCAAAGACAAAGATGGCTTTCAAAGGAAAACACAAAGGTCGCTCTAAGCAAACTCAATACTGGGACCACGGTTCAACTTCAGTATCAGATTCAAGTGGACTTGCAAAGGTATTCCCAGGTGGTCCAAGCGGTGGTGGCTACTTCATTAAGAAGGGTGGCTTCAAGCGCACAAAGACAACCGAGCCATGGATTATTGCACTTCCTCGTAAAGACTTCCAAGCGTTTACTGATAGCGAAGGTCGTAGGACTATTCGACCAAAGCGTCGTAAGGCAGAAGCCAACCCAGCATGGGAGAAGTTTACAAGCTTCTATGGCGTTCCTACATACAAAGGTGGCGAGGGGACTCAGAACCTGTTTGAAATCAAGAAGGCTGACCAAGGCACTTACTATGACAAGCTAAGAGCAAAACCGACAAAGAGGTGATATGATGGGAATACTAGACGATATTACAGGGAATGACCGACAAAAGAAGATGATAGTTACTGGCGCCTTAGTTGGGGGCGCTGCACTAATGGCTGGAATAGGCCGAGCAATAGACAAGAAGTTTCCAGGCTACAAGCGTTCAACAAAGCCAAGTTATCTATTTGCAAGAGGGGCATTAATAGGTGGCGTACTCTCTATCCCAGCAGCAGCATATGTAGCACACAAAGGGGTCAAGGCTAACATCTTCGGTAGCGCACAAAGACCAATGTGGCACGACTCAACACCGAAAACTCCTGAGGGACACATGGCATTCAAAAATGACATAGATGGAACGACTTATTTCCTACCGACCCCTCCGCAGATTAAGTGAGGGGAAGGCCAATGCAAATGCACACAGTACCAGCAAGTCTTATCGGCGGGTCATTAGGCGACGCGCATAAGTGGGTTAGACAACAAATGGTACTGCAAAATCCGTCAAAGCCTATGGCAGACTACTCCCTAACTAATCAAAACGGTCAGCGAATTAGCCTAAGTGACTTGACTAGAGGTACTGCTTCACATGTTACAATCAATGCCGCAGGCGGAGTCCGTAGCAACCCATCATCGATAGCAGATATTCGTGGGACAGAAATCCAAGGGTTCTTGGAAATACCACAACCTATGCATGCTCATCGCTTAACTGCGCTTACACAACGAGACATCACACCAGCATTATACGACGCTATGGTTAATGAATTCGGTTTGTTTGGTGCTACTCAGACCCTTTCCATTCTTCTCTCTCGCCCCATCTCTCCTTCGCTTCATCATACTCAAAAGACTGCCAACCTTATCCGCGCCCGTAAGGGTGAATCATTATTGCCTCTTCACAAATTTGTCCCTACTAAGACACAAGAAAAGAGAGAGCAGCGACAGGAAAACAGGAACAGAAGGCGTAATACCCGTAACCGCACCAATCCAAGACTCAACCCATCTTCTGACGAAGCGAGAAGTGCAGCAACCGCATTGGGGCTAGGTAGCTCAGTCCCAGCAGCTGCAACTAGACTTGGCAGGGCAGGGGCATTAGGTCTAACATTAGACAGAACCACTCAAGATGTACGCCGAGAAATCGACAGTCTCCTAGATGATGTTGAAGATGAGTTTGAAAGTGGAGAAGCAGGTGCATTGGTCTCCGTTGCTAACCGCATGGCAATGCGATACGAAAACAGCAAGGAGATTTTCGATAACTTCGCTAAGAATGTACTAGCTCCTTACCTAATCACCAGTACAGCTAATATCAACGCTCTCAAGTACATCAATGAGTATATCTTACCAGCAATGAGAGAAATCATAGGCTCTAGTGACAAAAAGCGACGAAAGCTTGACCGTCAATATCGCCATATCGTTGAAAAGCTAGCAACAAACCCTAAGGACTTCTATATGGGCACCGAGCTTGCTCTCATAGCACACCCAGGTTTCCTCTTCCCCCGCGCAGGTCTTGTCTTGATGCCTGTTCCTAAATCAACAAAGGACATGGCTTTCAAGACATTCCAGCAAGCAGGTACACCCCCAACCTATGACCCAAGGACTGGCTTCATTGCCACTATTGACAAGTCTGACAAAGCAGGGGTAGCCTACATCGACCGAGAGTCTGTTACTAGACTAGGTCGAAGAACATTCGGTGTTGGGAGAAATGTGTTCAATGTCAATCGAGTAATCGACAACCTAGTCAATGTAATTGAAAGGTATGGAGAGACAGACAGTACTGGCTTCAATGTCCTAGTTAGAGAGACTCGCTCAATGGCGCAGTTGAGTGGCGAGCAACTTCACCAAAGAATCGCAGGCATGCCAGTCTTTTACTTCGTTGACTTACCTGGAATCAGACCTATCCCGACCAACTGGCCTCAAAACCTTATCATGTCTATGATGGAAGTATTGGGTCAAAACCGAGACCGAATAAGTGGCTTGGGTGGCGGTGCATTCGAAATTCAAGAGTTCCTTACACCTAGCGGGGTTAACCTAAGTGCCAGGTCCGCCTTCGGAGACTTTGATAGCCTACGAGAGTGGAGGGCCGAGTTTAATCGACTTAGAGCCCTAGGACCAGTTGCTTTGTGTGCAGGTGGCCCTGAAAATGACGCTGCAATCAGAATGTTGGAATCCCTTAGCCAAATGGCAAGAGTAAACGGTGTTGCACTTGAATACGAAGAAAATGGAATGTACTACACGCCAGTCGCAGCTGGAAACGCTAACTCACTAGACAATATCCCTGTCGGAGCCCCTCCAGCAGCCAGCATGAGAAATACCATGCTAAGAATAGGTCCCGCCCCTCATAACAACGAAGGACCTTACAACCAACTTCACGAATACATAGACAACATTTTAGACCAAAATCTTGGCCCAGTACCTTTGGGTGGACTTGTACAAAACTTTGCTCCTAGTATTCACAGATTCCTTAGTAACGCAAACCTGGAGCCTTATATTAACCGTATAATCGACCAGCTAGTCCCAATAGCACCAATTACTGCTCAAGCCGAGTCAGAATCACCCTCAGTGTATCAAATTATGGTGGAAACAGTCGAGTTGTCCATGCGCAAGTACAACTATAACCCGACAAAAGACGACATATACTTCGTCACTGTCCTTCTTTACTACTCACTAAGAGAGATGGGCTTAGACGGAGAAGTTACAGGGTTTATGACTAGAATTTCTAATATCTTACAGGCCGCGAGAACCGCGTCTATGGACCAATTCATTCGTGACCTTCAAGCAGCGTTCCCAGTAGGTGGTCCGCCTGTCGCTCCTCTTGCTCCAGGAAATGTAAACGCTTACTTAGCGCTCAAGTTTGCATACGAAGCCTTCAACGACCCAACATCTGATGCGTTCAGGGCGCTTACTGGTGTAAGAGTAAACCCAGCCCCAGTAGTCACCGACTCAAAGATTGAAGAAATGAAGGCCACTATGAAGAAGTCTATCGACGCTTTTGAAGAACACTTAGGCCGTGTTGGTCCTGGCTCAAACGCAGAAGCAGTACTCAAAGCACTCGAAACAATGGTTATGCCGTCTATACTAAAGCAAATGCGAGAAGACGAGTCCGAAGCCATGTTTACCTATGCTGGTAAGTCCTTTGAGCAAGGTGACAAGATTATAGAGTCAGTGAATGACTTGTTTGGTCAGTGTCAAACTGCCGTAATGGAACACATAGATGCACTTACGGAGCTTGCTAGTGTATTGGCCGACAACAAACCCGGAGATAAGTACACTAACCTAGTAACCGCAGTAACCGAAGTAAAGGGCAGCACTCAGCAACTAGAGATGCTAGCAGACTTAGCCGCTGCTATGGATGACTTCATGAAGTTTTTACCAAAGAGCGTAGGAAAGCTGGAAAGAGCCTATGTACGAAAGATAAAGACCTTCATGCTAACAATTGATGACGACTTAATGTTCGACACCGATACTGCTGGCGACTTAACCAAGAAGATAACAGAACACAAAGATGACGCTGACACCGTCTTAGCGTTCAGTACACTCGCAGCACTAATTCGAGAAGCAAACGAAATGCATGATATTTCTATCGCTTTCGAGGCCACAATTGACCCCTATAACGATTACAGTGCATCAGACCCCGAAGCAGGTACACGATATACCAACGCTGGAAGGCGACATGCAAGATTGAAGCGTACAAATATGACGAGCAAGGTCAGTGCCCTGTACAAAGAAGTCTTGGCCGCAGCTGCCGTAATGTGCGATAGCCTAACTCTAAAGGATGACTTAGCCTCAATAGTAGGAAGTAAAGCAGATATTCCTGTAATAGTCACTGCGACTGGAGTAAGCGAACCCAATCTGTTCTCAGACTTCGTAAAGGGAGAGCACAGTACAACAATTATTCATGATTTGCACAAGACTGACAAGCTTACAATAGCCCGCTACAATGATTTCAAGGTTCTATTCCTAGAGCCAGCGCCTCAAGGATATGGTCGCACTGTACTAGAATTCATCGAAGGAGTAAGCGACGAAGTCGATATGGGTACAAAGGCTGAGTGGTCTGACAAAGCCTTCCTATCCATGGAATCACAGATAGACACACTCTATCAGACATACGAGAAGAGAGCCAAGAAGGAGCTATTCCAAAAGAACCTGAAGGCTAACACCTTCCAAAAGCTAAAGGCTGGTAAGGAGAAAGCAGGCTTAGCTTGGACTGGTCTCAAGGAAACTGCTCGGAAAGATGTACCGGAGATGCTCAAGACTGCTGGTTTCGGTATAGGAGCCCTTGGGCGTAGCCTTTACGAGGGTACTAAAGAAGGCGGAAAGCTAGCTGGAGCCGCCATTGCTGGCACGGGTACTGCTCTTGCTGGTGCTATGCTAGGCGCTGGTATTGGTCTTGCTGGTATTGCGATTGGTGGTGGGCTAACTGTTGCTAACTTTATGGGTTCATTATCAATCAGCGCAGCGATTTCAACATATGCGTACATCAAAACAAGGCGTGAATTGTACGACCTAGCCATGAAACAACCCGAAGTAGTAGAGGCATACGCAGCAAAGCTAGAAGCTAGAGCGAGAGACTATGCAGCTCAGCGTGACCTTGCTGCCAGCCAACGAGAAGAAAGAGCAGCGGAGTTGAAGCGAAACATGGCCGCGCTTGGTGCCGAGCGTATGCGATTGACACTCCAATTCAGTGTATTAGCTAAGAAAAATGAAGAGCAACGAGCCGCTGAGGTGGTTGCTAAACTAGAGCGTACTGAAAACGAAATCGCTCAAATACTAGCAGACAAAGAAGCAGCGAAAATCTTGAAGGAAGCCGAGATAGAGCAAAGCAGACTAGATGCAGAGTTAGAAGAAATCGCTCGAATAGACGAAGCAAAAGAATCCGCTTTCAGGCGTGAAGAAGCTCGTTTAGATAGAGAGGCAGCCGAAGTACAGCGCCAACAAGAGAGAGCAGAAGCAAGGAACCGCCGTAAAGATACTATTGCAGACTTAGAGATTGACCTAATAGCACTAAGGCGTAAGGTGCAGTCTTTCGAAAACGACCACTTCAGAAAGGACATGTCTCAGCCATTAAGTCCCGAAATGCGAAGAAAGTATGGCGGTGACACAAGGCAAACCGCAGCAACAAGACTAAACGAATTAAGTGCTGCTGTAAGTGACAAAATAGCAGAAATCCGCAGACTTCAAGGGAGGGCTTGAAGATGATGATTGAGTGCCCTCAGTGTAACACTTACAACCCACCAACTAGGGTAAACTGTGCAGTATGCAACCTAGACTTGCCTCGCTCCAATGTTCCTTCTTTACTCCATATGGGTAATCGCCCCAAGATGGCTGTCTTCGATTTAGACAAGACTGTATTCGACCTGTCACGAAGAGAGCGAGCAGCTAGGCGTCAAGGCTTGAAAGAAGGTAGTAACAAGTGGTATGACTTTCTAAATCAGAATAAGTATGTCTTGATGGACACACCACTCCCAGGCGCAGTTAAGTTTGTCAAGCAACTTTCCGATAACGGTTTTACTATCGCCTACTTATCCGGTCGCCCGCGTAGCGTTTTGTCTGCTACCAAAGAATCCCTGAAAGAACATGGATTCCCTATTGATGCTCTCGAACACGATTTGGTTTACTTGCATAGTGGAAAAGGAAGCATCAGGAATATCACAAATCACAAAAAGTCCGTTTTGACACATCTCAAAAACACCTTTGACATACATTTCTTCTTTGACGACACTCCTGAATTCCGAGAAGCGGCGAAATCACTGTTTATTCCAGGCGTTTATCCTTCAATATCGTCGTATACCGGAAAAGAAGAGCGCCCTAAGAAAAAAGCTAGGAAGAACCCACACACATCAGCCCCTAACTGTGGGTGTGGCAAGACTCCATGCATAACCTACGGGGGAGGAGTTACTAACAATCCATTACCAAAACCACGCAAGAAGCGCGACAAAGCAGGGCGTATGCGTAAGGAACAACTAAAGAATTACATCGACCGCTTCATGGGTGACAAGAAAATGAACGAGGAATTCCCCGACAGGTCTCAAAGATTCGCAGTCGCAGCTACTACTGCTCGCAAGTTTTACGGAGATAAAGCAGTGGATAAGGCATACCCAAGAGATAATCCTCGCTCCAACCCTCATACTCCTGTTCATGAAGCCAAGGAGCTTTACAAGCAGTTTCATCAGAAGCCAGCCAAGACTGTAAAGAAAACCAAAGTGGACATAGGAGATACATGGGTTGGTCTAGGTAAAGCATGGTCTATTGGATATAGGTCAGGTAAAGAAACTGGCAACGAACAACAGAAGTACATCCACAACTTCGGAGTCGACGAAGAATCAGGAAAGCAGTTTGCCGAGCCTGACTTGTACTATGTCAAAAACAACGACGGCTCTCAAATGATGGTCATTATGGGTGGTGACTGGTATATTGATGTCGATGAAGCGGGTCAAATGTCCTGGATTTACATTTGAGGTGAGGAGATGTCGAACAGAAACAGTTTCCTCGATGAACAAATAGAGAAGCGCTTAGGCATTTCTATTGCTACATGGGATAAGATAGAGCTTACTTCTCTTGGTCTTCTTTTACTTATCAGCGCAAGAGAAACGATGGATGTCGTTGGCTCAAAGGGACTATTTGGATTTGGAAAGAGTAAGAGACTACAACGCTACTCAAGACTGGGTTTTGAGAGAGACACTTGGACTAACATCAATGTACTGAGTACAGTATTGGGTGCTGGGCTACTATTGAAGGGAACCATTGACACTATCGAAGCAAAGAAGGGAGTCTTAGCTACTATGCTTAAACCAAAGACTCTAGGTGGCGCAAACATTCAAGGTTTTAGTCGCAACCGCATAATTTGAGGGGATAAAATGACAAAGATATACCATCCAGGGGCTCGTGGTTACATCAACATAACCACTGGTGTCGGAAGGCTTCTCCTAGTCTTAGGCGGAGCATATCTAATGTTCAAACCAAAAGAAGTCATAGAAGTGACAGAAAACCCATACTCAAACTTCATGGAAAGGCTAGAGATGACCTACTATTCAGGTATCAGTACAGAAGGAGTAAAAACAACAGAAGTAAAAGACGGAGATATTATTCAGGGTGCAAGAGACCAAATCCAAGTTAGCTACCGTGTCACTGGTGTTGAATTTGGGTCAGCCAAGATTACATACGGAGACACAGAAGAAGTAATAGAAAGTCCTGAAGGATTCCCAATTAGTTTCACTATCTCTAAATCAACCGTAATCGAAGAATTAGACAAGAATGGCTACCTACAAGTTCAAATTTCAGTAACCCCTGCGTCTGCTCAAGCGGAAGTGCGTACAGTTAGCTTCCGTTATGAGGGTGCATAAGATGAGTTTTAGAGTAAATCTATCACCCTTTGCACAAGGTCGTTCAAGAGAATCAGCCGAGTTTGCTAATAGAGCCATAGGAAAACTACTTCCATGGATTAAGCAACATTATCAAATCTATACCATAGACGAGCCAAACTTCACAGTAGCAGGCCTGTATAACTACCATCTTCGTGGTGATTACTACTTAGGCTTAACCAAAAACAACCCGGCTCTCGCTGGCTCAGGCTTACACAGTCCTGGCCCCAGTCGACTAGTACACTTTGCAGAATTACCGCGAATGTACAGTAATCTGATTGACGAGTCACACAACTTGATTGAACCTATCGGACAAATACCTCCCTTTACACCAGGGCCTGAATACGGGGTTCTAGGTGGTTCAGCTCCGCCACCAACAAACCAAGCACCTCACTTCTTTACAAGAGAGGTCGCCAACGGTTCACTACTTACCGAGTTTCTATTTGCAGAACAAGCGACACTAACATACAGACTACTACCTTACATGGACAATTTCCATCAAGGAGTAAGAAACTTCCTAGTAAATGAGGCAATGCACTTTATTGAAAACTTTGACAGACTGAGAGCAAGGACTAGAAACAACTTCAATACTACTCACTCTATTCATGATGCTTTCAACCTAGACCCAGTAAGGGTGGCTTCTTTGGCGGCCAGTCTAGATGCTATCCCAGGTCTCAATACTGCAATGATTGGGACAATAAGAAACACAGGCGGACCGAATGTAAACGCAGCCGTGCATGCTGACATAGCAACTTTGACAGCCGCGGCTCCTCTTACCTTTGTTCTCCCGATGTACTATGTGGCACATGCTCACCAAGAGTATGTCAGTCTAATCCGCCCAGGCACAGACGCTGCTACACAAACGAATCTAGATGCTGCGTTTGCTCAACTAGGAAGAAGTGCGGTAGTGGCTTGCTATCAGGCTAGTCAACACTTTGAACAATTCAGCTATCCAAGAGCACCACCTCATACTCACTTTGGAACAGGAACCCAAGAAGGCTTCAGGGCTGGTGCTGTACGCAATATTTTGACTAACTTCTTCAATACCTACTTTGATACAATAGACAACCCATTCCCAGTAGGGACAATAGTTGACTTAAACATAGGCGAGATATCAGGATTAGCGAGAGGAGGAAATAGAGTCCGCGATGCTTTCCAAGCAGCTCTTAATGGGCAAGTGCAAACAAGAAGAGGCCCAGTACCACCCGCTGGAAACAGACTAACCGCAGCTGAGCTTGACACCTTTTTCGATACGCATGGTACTCTTTTTGTTATTACTGAAATAAATGACCCAACTCGTGGTAATAACCCAATACGCCGTTATCAAATGATGTCAGTTGATGATACAGGCGCACCTAGCGCAGAAATGCTAGAAGTCCAAAATATACATGAGACATATGCAAGAAATAACGAAGGCCGAATCCCTGCATTTACACTACACCGACTTGGCCGCGAAGGTACTAACAATGTAACTGCGCATAGTCCTATGAACATAATAGGCAGGCTCATTCTTTCTGCTTCTTATGCAATATTCAACACTGGTTCCTACTATACTACCCCAAGAGACATGCGAAAGCTAACAGCCGAAGATGTACCTGGAAGCTACACCCCCATAAATGAAGCACTAAGAGGTGCTGATGCCTTTGCTCATGGTCGTCGGGCACATGAAAGAGGAAACCGCTTTGGGATTATTGACCTATATGCTGAACAGCGAGCCGACCTTGTAGCCGACTACTTAGCAGCCATGTATGACAGTCTTAGAGGCAAATATAGAGACGCATTTGTAAATTTCTTTACGGGTGACTTTGAGACGAATGAATTATCATACTACACTAATGCGGTGTCTAACTACATATCTAGTCAAGTAGCACCCGAAGACGCTGAAAGAGAACCTGTACTAGTTGGGCCAAGGTTGACTACTAGGTTACCACAAGCTCCTGAGCAACAATTTGCCCCACGACCAGCTGGTTTCATAGGACCGCTTCCACCCCTTCAACCCGACTACCGACAAATCGTCAACTACCGTAATGCTGACCCTGAGTTGGTTTACTACCAAATCGACAGCCCACTACTAAGAGATGTACTAACTCAACTCAACACCCGCTTCTATCAATGGTATGTTACCATAGCAGAAGACTTCGATAGAGGAAGAAGAAACCTAGTTAGAGGGGGCAATTTAGAGGAAGACGACGATGCTACGAGAGGTATGATGAGGCCATCACAAGACCCATCACAAGACCGTCGGTTCGTTAGACCTAGCAAGACTATACTGGACAGTATGTGGCCGTTACTTAACACAAGAGCCACAACTTCCGTTGAATCAGGAGAAGTAGCTCCTCACATAATGCTACGACAACTAGCAGCAGCCGTAACTACCCATAGAGAGAACACTTCACAAGCCATACCTGCTGTACCTATTAGCGTCTCTTTCGTTGACTTCGGGAAACTACTTCGCTCACCAGCACAATACGATATGCCGCTTAACATAAGCTCAACCGATGTCAGCGCCTTCCTCGATTATGTTGAAGCGACTTACTACAATGACTATGGAATCATAGCAGCGCTCGCAGCTAACATAGAAACAACAAGGACACAAAATTACAACCAAGACCAACTTATAGCTGCGTTCAAGAGACTATACAACTCATACAGGAATACAACCGCACTCAATCGTTTCACCTTCCCAGCCACAGCAAACCTGATACAAATATTCAGACAAACAATTTCCTTACCAGGCCCACTAAGAGCCGCAGAAGCCGCACGAGCAGCAGACGCTGGGACAATGACAACAGTAGCTCCTCCAGCGCCGGTCGAACAACCTGCACCAGCAGCACCAATCCCTGCTCCGATGAGGAGGGTACCGTGATGCAATTAGGAGGCTTACTATCTGTATTCGATGAATACGCAAAGCAATCTTACATCATCAATGTCAGGCTAAGCGTACCTGAAATACGAGACTTTCTTGAACAATTTTTCACCCGTCGTACCTTCTTCATCAACGGCTTGATGTACAAAGGAGCGACTGCAAAAGAAGACGATGAACCACTCTTTACTTTCACTGAACCTGACTTCACTACTGATGACTACATAGAGGCTATACTTCCCGAAGTTATCGCGCGATATACGAAAGCTTACGGCGCGCCAGGTGACCAGCCATTTTCTAAAGAGTGGTCTCCTAAGCCCTTTGTTGCTGTGACAGATGCACAAGTGCAACAGGCAGCAATCATGAAAGAGCGTATCTATGAGTACAATCAGAAGACACTTCAATTCAGACTAAGCAAGATGATGCACCACCCTATCGCAACGGTTTGGTTTAGTAGTAAGTTGGGAAAGGCAGACATCAAAGGCAAAAAGGGAGAGTACATAATTAGCTCTCAAGAGCAAATAGAGGAGTTTATCGACTCCAAGTCGTACTATACTCTAAACGGAGGAAAGGACCTCGCTCTTAGAGATATATGGTTTGAAGCACTAAACGAAGAGGGAAGCAATCCTAAGTTTGGCTGGATAGACATAGATAACCCAGCAGAATTACCTCAGAAAGAGGTTAAAGAAGTAGTGTCTAAGATTAGTAAGATGCTTGAAGACTCAGGCAGAAAACACCTCATAATGTTCACTGGACATGGCTATCAAATTTGGTACGCACCTATGAAAGGAGAGCGATTTAACTTTGCTAGCGACATCAAGAACCTAGCAGAAACCTACGGTGGAAAAGCAGGCGCCATAGTAGGTGCTAGCAGTACATACCGCGATAAGGCCGTAGCAAACGCCAAAGTTTGGGTCGATACCAGCGTGTACAAGAAGAATCAGCGCCTAGGCTTCTTTTTCGGTATGCACTTTAAGCCAAAGCGCCCAATCGAAAAGTCTTCAGGACTGGTTAGAACACCTCTAAAGAGAAGTGAATTATCAAAATTCGACCCACTAGTGGATGCACACCCTGAGAATGTCCTCGAAAGGTTTGACGAGCTTAAAGCGAGAGTGGACATGTTTTGTCAAGAAGTAGGACTTGGGGAAGGATTCCCATACGCAGATGCTGGTTTCCCTTGCTACCGAACACCTCGCGGTGAAAACGATAAGAAGCACGACATGGTAAAGAGAATACAGTCTTGGAAAAAGAGTCCTAAAATGCACGAGTTAAGCAAGCGAACAGTAGGAGAAGAGGCACTCCAACACGATTCAATTACTATCATGCCAAAGTTAGACGGCTGGCTTGGTTGTATGGCGTTTAACAACATGGGTAATTTCAAAGTCAATGGTATCAATCTTGATAAGACGCAAAGAAACGAGGGCATGATTAGCTCAGTTATGACTGAAAAGCAGCGAGCATTGATGTGTACCAAAGGAGGCATCTTTGCTTGGGATAACTACCTTACTCATTCTTTTGCTGATGCTTGTCGCTCTATTGGAATTACCGAAGCAATCGTTACTGGGGAGATAGTCACCTACAACGATAAGGGTCAAGTAGCCAATAGAGATGCAGTAAATAGTATTCTTAGTCGCCAAGAAGGAGAGGCGATAGACGGAATTGCTACCCATGATACTCATACCTTTAGAAAGCTCAAGTTTGTGATACACGATGTATTATCATTTGATGGGTCAGATGTAAGCAAGGATATCCCAATAAGTCAAAGGTTGGCACTATTGGCCGAGATGAAGAATGACCGAATCTCAGTAATACCGCATGAAGTACTTACGGGTGACATTACAACAAATTTCGAGGCATACTGGAGGAAAAATGTCGAGGAAGCCAATAACGAGGGCGCAGTTATCTATGGAGGTGGCAAGCGCTACAAGGTAAAGCGTAAGTATACACTAGATGCTGCCATTATAGGAGTCGACACAGATGCGAAGTATTGGCAAGATGGGAAGGAAATACTATCCACTGTGGTTATTGCAGTATCGAAGAATACATCGAGGGGGCCTGCCTTCATTGCATTCCAAAGAGTAGGAAACTTCAGGATGAGCGACGAACAAAGAGCAGACTTGTTCCAAAAGGTATTGGGTGAAAGAAGGAACGATGGTTGGGCACGAAATAGCTTTACAAATGTCATACCTTACGAAGAACAGGAAAACTCGAATATTTACTGGGTGGACCCAAAAGTCGTAGTTGAAGTCGAATACGAAGGCCTTGGTAACGAAACGAAGCTCGCTATCATGTTCTATCGTCAGCAACTGAAAAAGGCAGTAGCATCAGGAGGCGATATCGAAAGAGGGTACCGCTTAGCACCGACGGGGGCAGTTGCTAGTCGCAAGCTCAAAGGACCAGCAGTAATAATTGCAGAAAGACTTGACAAGAGTGTACTAAATCCACATGATATTCGAGAAGACCAAGCTGACTCAGCAGGTGGTTTGCAAATTACTCGAAGACCTACGAAGCTAGCTTCAGAAGAATTGGAAAACCCAGGTTCAGTCAAAGTGACACATGTCAGAACGAATCCTATGTATGGTTATGCTCGTGGACCGCGCTGGATTGCAGCTGGAGGAATGTCCGAACCGTCTCCAACGATTGATTTCCGCTTTGGAAAACAGAAGAAAGCAGGGCACATAGCATTCGGTGATACCAAGAGAGACTTAGAAGGAGAATTCATCAAACCAATTGACAAAGGAGACCCGATACGAGGTCGGTCAGGTTGGAAACCTCACTATGAACCGATTTGGGACCGAGCGCGCCAACATTCACAAACTGGTATTGACTTCTATCCTGAACTGACAGGAATGTCCTTTAGCTCCGCAGATGCTATCTTTGATGAAAGAGGCCCAAACATTCCGGGTGCTAGAAAGGGACTTACAGAATCACAAACAAACCAATACCCACTAAGGAGACTACTAAGCGACGAATACCATCAAGGTGGCGAGCAGTCAATAGAAGATGCAAAGCAATTCGGTAGGGCTTTCGCTAAAGAAGTACAAAACCTAGCAGAAAATGAGGAAGATGGAAGAGAGACTCTTGCACAGTTACTCAACAAGGATATCTCAGAAGAAGATAAGCAGAAGCTCATAGAGCGTAAAATGAAGAGTAAGAATTTCACAATCACCAAGTCATTCAGTGAAATGGACAGAACACCTGTAAGAAGCAACCCAGCTTCAAACAACGCAAAGTGGAATCAAAGAACAAGGCAGTACCGACAAGAGTACGAGGACTGGTTAGGTCGCCCTGAACCTAAACCTTCTTGGAAGGCATCAGCCCTCAAACGGTACGAAGCATGGGAGATTCCTTTGCTAGAGAAGGGGCGTAAATTCATGGACGCTGAAGAGAATTTCATTTACACCAAAGCCGAAGAAGCCATTATCCATGGGCGTTTCCCCTCACTTGAGGCGGAGGTCGAAGACCATATTTTCGCCGTCATAGTACCAGGAGAGGAAGATGGTGACTTCGAGAGTTGAAATCATACTTAACAACACTCCTTTTCCAGGGGCAGGCCAACAGATAGGTGGTCACCATGTGTTAGAGTCTATGGTCGATGTTCAGGGTAAAAACTGGGCTGTCTATCTAAAGGGGAAGTTAACGCAGGCACAAGTCAACGCAGCGTTATCAAGCATGACCAAAACTCACTTCGCACTTCCAGTCCAAGACGAGTTTAGCCTTATTTCATTCAAGCCTAAAGGAATGACACATGCCAGGACTAACCCACCCGGAGATGTAACTGTTGTTAGAGGACACATGTACTATGCAAGGCCTAATCCAATTAGTAAGACAGACTTCCACCAAGAGATGGATGAAATGCTTATCGACAACCCCGAAAAGCACTTTACAAAGTACATAGTGAAAAACAAAGACCAACTACACGAAAGGCTATGGAAAGGAGTTAGTTACGCTGGAGAGTCTTATGGGTGGAAGAAAGGAGACGAATTGTGGCATCGTAGGGCCTCATTTATCATGCCTAAAATCAAAATCAACAAAGCACTCAAAGGTGCTACGATGTTCTATCATACTCACCCGTCTAAAGACGAACCAAGTCTTACCTCAGCAGACGATATTCAGTTTTACCTAGACTTGCACTTCGCATGGGGTATCAAGAGTTTCTATACGGTAATGAAGCATAAGCTAGACCACTTTACTATCACTAGTAAGCCAGGCGGGGCAGAGAAGTACCTAAGAATGGAAGAGGATGCATTCATAGATACCGTTGACGGTATGATAGGTAAAGGAGAAGAAGTGGCTAAGAAGGAGGTGAGCGAAGATAGGCCTGAGGTTGAATTCCAAAACAGAATAACCAAAGAAATGGTTGACCTGTTCAACAAGAAATTCAAATCAATAGCAAAGATTTCCTTTCGACCCAAGGCAAAGAACCCAGCCAGCAAACTTGCTCGAAAAAGTCCAAGCGCCATCGCAGCACTTGTCAATCCAGCCCCAAACCCACCAATCCGCGTCGAAGACCAATACATTTCAAAGGCTTTAGAGGAGCTTAAAGGGTTAGACTATGCACATGAGCATTATGGTGCCGATGAGTACGGACACACAATGTATGTGTACTGGTGGTTAAGACACCACCTAGCACCAACTACTAGCTTCCCCAAAGGAAGACTGTTCAAGCTACAAGAATACGGTCTTGACCAAGAAACTCGTCATAAGTTGAGAGCCTACCTTTCACAATCAATCATTGGTAACTACAACTACATGGACGCCGTTTACTTACTAGCACTATACCACGATATAGCCAAACTAAGGGAAAAGAAGTCCAAAGACCCCGGCTGGGAGATAGGGGCAGAAATGTTCAGGACTGAAATAGGCCCTGAGCTAAACTTACCTAGTAACCTAGTTGAAGACCTAGCATTCTTATTCGACACAGACCTTGGAAGAAAGAACATCAAAGATGATGAATTCCTTACCCAATCAGGCGACTACTACGGTGCTGCTAAGCTAGTGCAAATGGCCGATATGGTTACCCACCACCCTCTAATGTATACTGGTAAAGCTAAGGAAGCAAAGGCCAGTGGTAAGATAGGAATGGCCAGTGGTAAGAAGTACAAAGAGTACGCAATGACCGAACTGATTAACGACCTTCGTAACTTCTTAGACCACCACTTTGTTATTCAAAATCCACCTCCTAAGGTACTAAATCTAAAGTGGATGGCCAGTTATGGGATAGAAGACATACCATACCAAGAAGCAAGAGAGTTACTTAGCGACTTCCACCAAAGCGTAATACCCGATAACAACGGTAAACTAAAACAAGCCGATGACAAAAGCTCAGGAGGGCACATTTACTATATGCGCTTCGATGAAAGCGTAATACCTGGTCTAACTCGTACATACTCAGCACAACTAGCACTTAGCTCAAGCAACCTCACAATTGACATCGGTAGCCCCGCACCCGACGACTTAGGTAAGAAGGTAGCGAGCCAAATTTACCAATTAGTAGGTTCGAGACTGAAAGAATCCTATACCGAGATAGAGTTAGAAGAACCCGAACCCGAAGCAATAGTAAACCCAAGACATGCGAGCAAGATACAAGTCATCTGTATAAGTGGGCCTTCAGGAGGAGGAAAGAGTACCGTTTTGAAGTATCTCAACAAACATATCCCCGATTCCAGCACACCTCCTAGCTATACTACTAGGCCAGGGCGTAAGAATGACCCAGCGAGAGTGTTTGTGTCCAAGACGGAATTCAAGAACATGATAAAGCGAGGCGAGTTTGTTGAGTATACTGTCAGTGGGGCTGGCCACTATTATGGTAAGAGGTTCAAAGACTTCGTTGGTAGTGTAGCTATAATTGAAGTCTCATTACAAGGTAAGAAGCACTACGAAAAGAGATTCCCTAACTTGTTTAGTGTCTATCTAGACCCTGACCCTAGCATAACAGAAAAGGACCGTGCTATGGCTATTCTAAGGCGTGGTGGCATTACAAAAGACGAAGCGATGCGAAGAGCAAAGAACGCTACCGAGACTATCAAGAAGTCAAAGAAGATGCAATTTGACCTACGCGTTACAATGATGAAGGGTAAGTATCACGAAGGCGCTAAGAAGGTTCTTTCTGAGATACCACTAGTTAACCCACCTCTCTCAGTAGCACCAAGAGACATCAGTCCATACGCTCACTTCAAGAGGTACTCAGGTAACGCTGACTACACAATAGAAGACTGGATGCAGGTCGAAAGAAAGAAGGGTGCAAATGAAAAAGAGGACATAAAACGCCAACAAATGAAAGAAGCAGGTCAGTGGGCAACAAAACAAAGAAACCTCGTTGCTAACGGCTATGCCGCCTATGTTTCTGATAAGAAAGGAGACTTAGATGTAGTTGCACCCGATTGGTATAACACGGAGTTTTTGTGGGATTACGAAATTAACAAAGATGGAAAAAGAGTACCAACAAGCAGGCAGTGGTACGGCCTAATAGACCAAAGCGACAAACCAACCTTCCTTGGATTAGACACATTTGGTGAAGAGAATCCCAAAGACCTGTTCGATTGGTTTGAAGACTGGGTGAAGCTAGTCAACATGAAGAACAAGGAGCTTAAGACATTCCTTGATTCTGACTGGGGTAAAGTAGCAGGCCTTTCTCCTGAAGAGGCGAAGAAGTTAGGAATTAACAGTGGCCGTACTAGTGGAAGGCGCATTCTAAAGATGCGACAAAAGCTAGGACTAACAGGGCCAAAGGACTATATCGACCCAAACAAGCCAAGAGTAATAGAGTCCTTCTATACCAAAGCAATGGATAAGTGGACAGGCCCTGCCACTAAGAAAGGGACAGACTGGTACTGGTGTACACGCCAAGTAAGATTCAACAAGCGCTTTATGGGCGATAACTTTGGAGAGCGCAAAGGCCCACTTGTCAGGAAACAAAAGACACAGAACCAACCAAGCCGTAGGCTACTCTCACTATGGGTTTGGGGTCATGACCCTTGGCGATATGCACGAAAGGTCGAGAAGCGAGAGAGTATGCCTAAGTGTCCTAGTGTACCTTGGATAGGCATGACTGAAAAGCGCAAGTATGGAGTAATAGAAGTAATACCAGGCCCGAAAAATATCCGTAAGAATCCAGTGACAGACATCACTCTCAAAGAAGTAATGGGCGGAGATGATTACAATAGGCTCTTACGCACTATGAAAATGAAAATGCAAAAAATAAAGAAGCCAACCGCAAAGACACCGGACAAGTGGGCAATAGATAACAATTTTTGGACCAATCTCGCAGAGTTTGGATATACTGGCAAATCACCTGAAAGGGCGTTGGAAGCCATATTCAATTGGCACAAGAAGAATGTAAAGTCAGGTACAATTAAACTGTACCGCGCAGTAGTAATTCCTCCTGATTGGGAGCGCCTAGAGAGAGCATGGGAAAGGAGGGGCGTAGGCAGCTCATGGTCAACCAAAAAAGAGGGTGCTGACAATTACATGAACCAACATCGTTTCTTACAAGCATACCCTACTAGTGAGATAGCGTTCATAGAGGGAAGAGTCAAATTTGGCGATGTCTCTTGGCTTTCCACTATCAGGAATAACATGGGCTGGGGGACCAAAGAAGCGGAAGTAAACCCATACAGTAACGCAAAGGTATTCGTCGACAAAGTGTCCTTTTACCGCCTAGATGACGCTGCAACAGAAAAGTATCTAAAAGGATTAAAAGCAACCACTGGGAAGACTAGTAAACCATGGTTAGGTCGTAAAAACAAGCCGTTCTTAGTAGTCGAGCCCAAGAAAGCCTATTTCTCAGAAATCTTTGACAACCCAAGACCCAACCCTGAATTTTGGGGCAATGCAGGCTCAGGAATCTTAGTAGTAGCAGAAGATACTAAGCGCATATTACTAGGCCTCAGAAGTAAAGATGTAAACGAACCATTTACCTGGGGTAACTTTGGTGGGGCAATAGGCATAGATGACTACGGCAATAAAGAAGAGTCGCTATCCCCTCTAAAGAATGCACTAAAAGAGATGAAAGAAGAGATAGGGTACACTGGTAAAATCACGCCTTACAAGAGCTATACCTTCGAATCGGAGTCTTTCATTTATCATAACTTCATCGGAGTAGTCCCTAAAGAGTCAATGGTAAAGCTAGACAAGTTTAACTGGGAAGTTTCAGAACTACGATGGTTTACAATTGAAGAGATAAACCAGCTACCAAACCTACACTTTGGCCTAAAGTCACTACTAGAGAATGTAAACCCGCTACATTCTGTACCAATGATGGCAAACCCACCTTCTAGACCTGACCAATTTACCAAGACCCCAATCGTCTATCCAGGTACTATTGAGAAGGGCCTTTCTGCTAACTTACTTAAGGCAATAAAGAAAGTAAGACAACAAAATAGAGAGTACTTCGGCTTTGCTAGTGGCACTCACATTTGGACCCATACTAACTTCGAACCGAGAAGTGCAGGTGCATTTGAAGATGAAGAAGAGAAGTGGAAATTTATCAAAGATAATGACATTTACATATCCTTCCACACTCACCCAATTTGGTTCTTAGGAGATAAGTGGAAAAAATGGCATGATGTCCCATCACCTGAGGATTATGCCTTTGCAGTGTATCACCGCCTGAATTTTGATATCGCTTACGAGGTAATATCCACCCAACACGGCTTCTTCATACTACAAGTACTTCCTAAAGGCAAAGACTCCTTTTCTTCATGGTACACAGAAGAGATGTTTGAGCACGACTCCAAAGTATGTCTTGAAGCATGGAATCTCGAAGGCGGGGCTGAAAGATTTAGAGGAGTCCTTACACCTTTACAGCATGTACAAGATACAGTAAGACACATCAATAAAAACACCAAAGGAGTGAAATTCAAACTTACTTTCTATGATAACCCAATAATGGCAATTAAGTGGAAACAAGAAGAGGATGGAGGGTGGGATGGTAAGTATATCAAGGTAAACCCACAAGAACCTGGCATGAAAACCGCATTTCAGCGATTTCAGATAGGAGCCTACTATGGGGAGCCTGCTGTTGAAGATGAACACGGACACAAGATAGAAGGAGGGAAGTTCGACCACGAGGTGCATGGAATGTCAGAAATAATAGTCGTGGACTCAGAAGACTACCCTGAAACCAAGCAGTTTCTAGACGAGCTATACGATGAGTGGCTTGAAGCGGCAAAAGAAATAGGAATCAAAGAAGGTGGTTGGTTTACAGCACTAAAAGCAACTGTAAACCTAAGACGATACCCACCTAGCAACGATTTCTTTGAAGACTTCGTTAAATGGAAGGTATCACAGGGTTTCTTAGACAAAACCTTCCCAATTCATGAAATAGTACCTTACGGTGGTGTATGTCGCCACTTAGGAATAGTGGCCGCAGCTATCCTAAGAAGGGCAATAGAAGAAGGACACTTAGGAGGCAAGGTATACTTTGACTTAGGACCGGGACATGCATGGACTAGGTATGTGACTAAAGGCGGTACTCCAATAATCTTCGACGCTGCACAGGATAAGTACGGATATCTCGAAGATGTAAACAGCGGAAGCAAGGCGGGCTTTGAAGACGGAGATGGTAATAGATACCTATACCCCTCAGGGAACCTAATCTATCTTAACAAAGAGGGCTTTCGAACAAATCCATCCACGCTAGATATTGGAGCATTGCAAGCCGAGTATAACGACTTGATAGAGACAGAGAACCAATTTTTACAACATAGACAAGATGCTTTAGAGCAGATTGCATCTATCAAAGCCAAAGACCAAGTCGATGAAAATATGATTTTGGCGCTAGAGGAACAAATAGAAACCATAAACGACCTAATAGCTCAAGTACGAGAAAAAATGCTTGAAATATCTAGTCAGTTTCCTACCGATTCTGATTATCAAGCAAACCCCCGTACTAATCCACCAAAGCCCCATGACGGGGACGCTATCATCACAGTACATGAAGTACCCTGGGGTACTCAAATAATTGCGGAATGTCCATTTGATGGAACAAAGGGAGCGATTGACCCATCAATGGAAGATGCTTGTAACCATATTTACCCTCCATGCGGACATGTTCTAAGAATCAATCCCGACAAGCCATGTTGCTGTGAAAAGTCAGAACATCCACCAAAACACCCTGACCACTGGCCTAATACTCGTGATAACCCCCGTACAAAGAAAGGTCGCAAGTTTCCTAGTAAGTACCTAAAGGGCCTTACCGCTACCGAGAAGGCTATTGCCATATATGAGATTGATAGGGGCTACGAATATGATATGGATGACCCTAAAGCATACGAAGACTGGAAATCTGACATCAAAGCCAAAGCTAGAGGACTCAAGACTGTACCCTCTAAGTGGAGGAACAAGTTTGCTAAGAAGTACGGGCCGCTAAAGAAAGGCTATGACTTCTTAGACCGTATGAGCAAGACTACTGGTGTAAAGCGCAAGTATCTGAAGAAAATCCAAGACAAAGGCTTAGCAGCATGGAGAGTCGGCCACCGACCTGGAGTAACTCCTATGCAATGGGCTAGGGGAAGAGTATATGCATTCGTTATGGCGGCACCTTCATCAACAGGGCCAGGTAAGCCCGACCACAAGCTGGCAGTGGAAGCAGGGGTGAGATGATGGACGCTAGAGAATACCCAAGCTACAAAGTAATAGGGGTTAATGGAAACCTAGCAATTGCTACGCTAGCACACAACGAGTGGGTTCCATTTGTCAATAGCCAGCTATCTGAAGAGAACCAAGAGTGGTATTCGACACCTACTATGAAGGCTATCCATAACATCACAGGGAGGGGCTACTTCCCAAGAGGGATTACGCTAGGTGATGAAAATGGCGCCTTAATTGTAATAGATGAAACATACGCCAATGATGAAAGACTCCTAGCTCACGAGTACGGACATGCTATCGGTTATGGACATACTAGTTACCCTACTACTATGAACCCAGTAAGTAGCATGAGATTATACGACGCAGAAGGTCTAATCCCTAAGTTTAGAGAAACCTTCCCCGAATTAGCCAAGCAAGTAAGAGAAAACAAACCCATTCAGATACCAACTGCTTTCCTTACTGGTGCTTTCCTTTTCTTCTTCCTTAGGGGCTAGCTTTTTGTTCGTGGACTAACTGCACAAAGCATGGTAGCTCAGCGTCTGCTCGATAATATCGGTAAGCGACACACAGCAGTCATAGGTCAAACTCGTTCAGGAAAGACCTACGCAACGAGGTTTATCCTAAAAGAGCTACAAAAGAAAGGCATTCATACTATCTTCTTCGACCCCAAACATGACGATGGTTACGCAGACTTAGGGGTTATATGTTATACTCCTATGCAACTTTACGCAAAGCTACTTTCAAAGACTCCAGCGATAATTTATCGACCAAATCCTGAGAAGAACAAGCGATTTGAAGAATTGACGCGTGTCATAAATCTCACATTCGAAGTTTCAAAGACAGCTGGGTACAAGAGAATAAAACGAGTATTCGCTATTGACGAAGTGCAACTAATGGTAAAGAAAGGTGGGAACGATGGAATCGAAAGACTATGGACAGTAGGAGCTGGACAGGGAATCTTAGGACTAGCAATTACACAGCGTATTCAGTTACTCAATGAAACCATTTGGTCGCAATCAGAAAACAAAATCATCTTCAAGGTCGAAGACAGGCCTGAGTACCTTCGTTCCCGTAACTTAGACCACTATGCTGAATTACTCCCTTTCTTCCAAGCTCCTGAGAATAGGTATTGGTTCTATGCCACCGTAGGTGACGGAGTATGGAAAAAACACCCACCAGCAGGTGGTAAGAGAGAAAAGACCAGCAAGCCCAATAACATGAAGCGTTTACGCTTGTCACGATGGCAGTCCTAATTACAGTCCCTCACGGTCAGTCTCCAAGCGGAGATGGAGAAAGAAACAGTGACACTGGGGCATTAGAGATGCTACCAATACTAGAAGAGGCACTAGAAGAGTTAGATATTCCATATGTTAGTAGGGTAGGTACTACCAATAGAGATATACTTGACCTAAATAGACTAAGAGCGCACTCTCACCCCTATGTACAAGATGTAAGAGAAGAGATGCTAAAGGCCAAGATACACATTGACCTTCACTCTTATCCTTCTGTTGATGTCCCTACGAAGACTTCAACTGGCTATCAACTAGATGTTTGGAGTGAGTATAGTGTTGTCTTGTTCAACACACCTGAGATTACTGACCAAGACTTACTAGAAGATATAGAAAACGAATTAGAAGCTATGAGTATAAACACAGCAGAAGAGCAAGGAGGCTTTGAAAACTACCTCAGTAATATGAGTACGGTATTATTAGATACGCCTTCTCTAGTAATAGAGGTCAACGAGGCGGCTGGCCGTGACTACCCCCAGGTGGCATCGGCCCTGGCGGTGGGAATATTGAACCACCTTGAACGCCTTTCCGCGCCGCCTCCTCTAGACGACGAGCTTCCTCTTGCTGAATCCGCATAATGTGAGCCACATGTTGCCTAAGTAACTGCAAAGACCAAGCTACTGCATGGCTACGACTTTGAAACATTCGATGACTAATACCTTGGTCTATGAAGTTGATATCGTTCATATCAAGAGTGATTGAAATGGCCTGTTTGCGAATCTTATCACGCTCAGGGTGACGGGCCATCAACCTACCCAGTATCTTTACGGTAATTAGGGTTGGGGATAATATCGCTTAGTATAGTTAGAATGTGATAGTATCATATAGCATCACAGGCGCCTTTATACCCCTGAGCTTAATCCGCTAACCACAGGTGGCGGAAATGGCTCTCCAAGAATTGGTAATTGTCAATCCAAAGAGAAAAAGTCGTCGAGCCGCCA
>MDTA01145197.1_pt1 | contig 33688 bp, 42 predicted proteins | sample 811151 | NCBI WGS metagenome assembly MDTA01 (sample SAMN05326648, study PRJNA326480) | marine metagenome | isolation source: seawater | place: Indian Ocean: South | collected 2010
AGTTTTTTTTGTTAATTTTAAATTAAAAATAACAAAGCGTATAAGTAATCTAAAATTTGATAAAAATAATGATTTTTAATGTAAAAATCATGCTTTTTAGTTTTTTAAAAAAAAGTACATTTCTTAATTTATTTTTATTTTTATAAATTAATTTTAAAATTTTAAAATTTTTAATGAAATGTACTATTTTAGTAAAAAATATATATAATAATAATAGAAAAATAAATGAAACCTGTACCAAAAGATATGAGATTATATGAAAAAGTTAAAAATAAAATATATAATAAATATCCTCAACATTCAGCATATAGAAGTGGATTATTAGTTAAAGATTATAAAAAAGAATATTATAAAAAATATAAAAGTAATGAAGCATATTATGGAACAAAAAGAAAGACAGAAGGATTAACAAGATGGTTTAAAGAAGAATGGAAAAATCAAAGAAATGAGATAGGTTATAAAAAAGAAGGAGATATATATAGACCAACAAAAAGAATAACAAGTAAAGGACCATTAACATATGATGAATTAACAAAAAAAGAAATTAAAAAAGCAATAAAAAACAAAAAAAAACATGGAAGAATAAACAGATTTAGAAATAATTAAAAATATATATATATATATTAGGTATTAATGGAAAAAAAAAATCCAAAAGTACAAAAAAAAGTACAACGAAAAGTACAAGCAGAACCTAAAGCAAATGCAAAAGCAAAACCAAAAACTAAACCTAATCTTAAACAAAAAGTGAAATCAGTAAAGAAGTTATTAAAAAAACAAAGAGGAGGATGGTATACTATAAATTTATTTATAACAAAAAGTTTAATGAATTGGACACCAAAATTGGAAAAAATAATAAATATTTTATTAGAATCATTAAAAGATAATAAGAAATATAAAGAAAAAATAGATGAATTAGAAAAATTAGCAGATGAATATGAAAAAAAAATAGATATAATAGATAAAAGTGAAGTGTTTTTTATACTTAATTATATAAATAAACCAACACCATTAACATTATTACAACAAGATCCTGCATTAATAAAAATAGATTATGTAGATAATAGAACTGATATACCAGATTTTAGAATAGTAGAAAAATATGTAATATTACTAGATAATAATAGAGAAATAATAGAAGAATATTATAAAATAAAAGAAGATTTAAGAGATATACAAAAAGAAATAACAAAAATAGAAAAAGAAATAATAAAAAAAATAAAAGGAAAAACAATAAGGATACCAAAAATAACAGAAGAAGGATATAAAAAAGAACTAATGGATTTATTAAATAGAATAAATTTAGAATTAAGAAAATTAGAAGAATGGAAAGAATATTTTAATGAAAAAAATGAGAATGATTATGATTTAAGAAAAGATTTAGATAGAATGATAAGAAGAGATAAAGTATTAAGTGATGATATAAATATAAAATATAAAATATATGAGAAATTAGATATATTAAATACAAAAAAAGAATTATATGAATTATTATATATAGAATTATCAAGAGATTAAGTTAAATAATTAAAATATATATATATATATTAGGTATAAATGGAAAATAAAAATCCAAAAGTACAAGTAAAAGCAAAACCTAAAGCAAAAGCTAAAGCAAATTCAAAAGCAAAACCAAAACCAAAACCAAAACCAAAACCAAAACCAAAACCAAAAACTAAATCTAATCTTAAACAAAAAATGAAATCAGTAAATAAATTATTAAAAAAACAAAGAGGTGGTTCATATACTATAAATTTATTTATGACAAAAGATTCAATGAATTGGACAGGAAAATTGGAAAAAATGATAAATATTTTATTTGAATCATTAAAAGATAATAATAAATATCAAGAAAAAATAGATGAATTAGAAGACTTAGGAGATGAATATAGAAAAAAAATAGATATAATAGATAAAAGTGATGTGTTTTTTATACTTAATTATAGTAAAAAACCAACACCATTAACATTATTACGAGATGATCCTGCAATATTTAAAGTAGATTATGTAGACGATGTAACTGATGTACCAAATTTTATAATAGTAGAAAAATATGAAATATTACTAGATAGAAATAAAGAATTAATAGAAGAACATTATAAAATGAAAGAAAATTTAAGAGATATACAAAAAGAAATAACAGTAATAGAAAAAGAAATAATAGAAAAAATAAATAATAAAGAAATAATGTTACCAAAATGGAAAGGAATAATAACAGAAGATAAATTTAAAAAAGAACTAATAAATTTATTAAATAGAATGAATTTTGAATTAAGAAAATTAGAAAAATGGATAGAATATTTTAATAAAAAAAATGAGAATGATTATGATTCAACTAAAGATTTAAATAGAAAGAAAAGAGTTACAGTATTAAGTGAAGAAGGAAAAAATATAAAAAATATAATAAATGAGAAATTTGATATGTTAAATACAAAAAAAGAATTATATGAATTATTATTATCAAGAGATTAAGTTAAATTATTTATATAATAATTATCAATATTTAGTAATATAATTATTATCAAGTAAAATATTTTTATTATTAGGATATAATAATTTAAAGAATAAATAAATATTTGTATGAATACTTAAATTAACATCAAATTTATAATTATAAAGTAATTTTTTAGATTCAAAATTAGAATGAATCCAATAATGAACCATATAACTATTATCATAAGTACCAAATTTTAATTTTTGAAAATCATCATAAGAACAAGAAAGAGAATCTAATTTAATATCATTAATAGGATAAATTTTATGTGTATCAATAATTTCAAAATTATTTTGAAATTTAGTTAAATTAATAGTAATAGAAAAAATACTAGAACCGAAAACATTAAATTTATTATAAATTTGATTACCAAAATTTTCATAAATCATAACAATATTATTTAAAATATCTTCAATAATAATATTTTTAGGAGAACAAGCAAAAAAAGCATTACAAATATAATTATCTTTATTCCATAAATAAGTGGTTTGTTCAGTAGGTTCATAAGAGATATATAATAAATCTTTATTATAATCAAATAAATTATCTAAAGATTTTAATAATAAAATATCTAAATCAATATAAATACCACCATAAAAATGTAATATAGTTAATCTAGCAATATCACTTTTTTGAACACCTAATTTAATATTAGAATAAACATTATAAATACGAGGGTAATTATTTTTAATAAAATCATCTATATTATTACCAGTATTGTCGTCAGTCCATAAATTAAATTCGAAATTAGAATTATAATCAATGTTATGTTTATAAATATAGTGAAAAACACTAGGTAGTTCTTTAGTAATCCAAGTTTGATGTATAATTTTAGGAATCATAATTAATAATAGATATAAATATTTTATATAATTTTATAAAAAAAAGAAATTATAAATTTTATTTTTTTTTAATTTTTTTCCCACCGATAATATCTTTTTTTATATCAGTTGCATTTTGATATAATTTTTTAATATCTTTATAAAATTTTAAAACGATATATAATAAAGCAATAACAGTAATAATAGTAATTTCACCACCATATTTTTTTTTATAATATTTAGATCCACCATTGTTTTTAAAAGTTGTTTTAATCTTATTAGCAGTATTTATAGCATTATCAGTAGTTTTTAAAAATTTATCAGCAGTATCAAGACCATTATTAATTAAATATAAATTTTTTAAAACTTTATGAGGAGAAGATAAATTTTTACCACCATTATAATAATTTAATTTTTTATTAAGAGAAGATATAGTATTTTCAATAAATAAAATAGAATCATTAATATCATGAGTATTAATAAAATTTTTAATAATAAAATTAATAACTTTAATAAATTGATTTTTAAAATTTAAAGAATTAATAACTTCTTGAATATGATTAGGAACAGAAGATATATTATCAACAACTTTTTTACCTAAATCGACAGTATTATTAGCAACATTTTGACCAAGTTTATAAGTATTACTATTTTCTAATTTATCTTTATTAAATTGTTCTTGTCCTTTAGCAACTTTATTAAGAAAATCAATAAATCCACCAGATAATTTATTATTATTAATACCAAACCAAATATATAAACAAGAAACAAGTAATTGTGAGAAAGCGAGTGAATTAATTTTTTTATCAATCATAAAAATAATAAAAAAATATATTCTTAATTAATAATAATATTTAAATATAATAAAATAATAATAGATATTAAATGAATGATATTAAAATAGATACAAATAATATAATACCAGATGTAATAATAAAAGAAGAAGATAATAAAGAAGAAGATAATGAAGAAGAAAATGAAGAAGAAATATGTTCAATATGTTTAAATAAAATAAAAGATATAGAAAAAATAAGTTGTAGTAGATGTACAAATGTAAATTGTATAGAATGTTTTCATAAAATGGAGAAGAGTTTAAAATATGTAAATGAGAATATGATGATGGTATATAATTGTCCAGTATGTAAAAAAGAGGGGCAAATAGATATATTTGATATAAATAATATAAAAAGATATAAATTAGAGAGATTTATATCACAATATGTTTTAAAATTAAATAATAATACAATAAATTTACAAATAAATAATGGAATATTAACACATAAAGTGGAATATTTTAATTATTATGCAAAAAATTTATATAATATAATAAAATTAGTATATATAATAGATAAAATGTTAACAATAACAGGAGTATTATTAATAATATATATATTAAAATAAATTATAATATATAATTAAGTTTAAATCCTTCAATAACATTATTATCATTGTTATTATTTAATTTAAAAGAAGATAAATTCATATCTAAAGGAGAAGAAGTAATAGACATACCACAATATTCAATAGGTTTATTATCAAAATCTTGTTTAATATAAATACCAATATTAATAGATTCTTCAAGAATCCATTTAAAATTTTTCCAAAATTCATCAGTATGACCAATAGAATAAGAAGCCAGATGAGCCAATTCATGTAAAACAACAAACATCATAGTATTTAAATCAACTAATTCATCATTATTATTTTTATTTCTCTGTCTTAAACATAGAACGATTTCTTCACCTTTATTAATAGAATAACTAGTCATATTAGAACCAGGGAAATCGATACCTTCTTTAAAAGCATTATCATTATAATTTTTAAGTAGATATTGAGTTCTTTTTTCATTAGGATAAATTTTAGATAAATGTGCAACAATAAGATTAGATTTTTCTCTAATTTGAGCAATTAAGTTAGCAGCATCAATAGAATCATCTTTTTCTTGAACATAATAATGATTATTATCATAAGAGCTTTTAATTTTAAGTAATTGATTAGCATAAAATAAATAAGTTAAATAAAGAATAATAAAACTTAATAAAAATATAGTAATGGCTTCTAATCCAACATCCATAAATAAAAAATGTTGTTATCTATAATAATTAAATTTAATTTTATTTAAGACATAAAAAATTGATATATATATAAGTTAAAAATTAAATTAATAATAATGGAATTTCCAAGGAAATATATACCAGAATTAACAGAAAATAGTATAGCATTAGAATTTCAAATAACAGATTGGTATATACCAGAAAATGATAAAAGTAAAATAAAAGATAAATATAGTGAAGAAGTAGAATTATATTCAATATTAATATATGGAACAACAGAAAGAGGAGAGACAGTATCAGTATTAATAGAAGATTATGAACCATATTTTTATGTGAAATGCCCAAAAGAATGGGATAATATAAGTGATAAAGAATATAATAATCGTATAAGTAAATTAAATGATAAATTATTAAATGAAAAATGTGAAGCAGTATGGGATGGAAAAAAATATTTAAAAAAAATAATAGCAAAAAAATATGAGGAACATTTCAATAATTTAACAGTAGTAAAAAAAAAAGATTTTTGGGGTTTTACAAATGATCGTTTATTTAATTATATAAAAGTAAGTGTAAAATCATTAGCACTATATAATTCATTAAAATATTATTTTAGTTCATTAAAAAAAGAAGGATATAAATTATATGAAAGTAATTTAGATCCATTTATAAGATATATTCATGAACAAAATATAAAACCGTGTGGTTGGGTAAAAATAGAAGAGTATGATATATCAGATAATGATACGAGATGTGATTATAATATAAAAACAAATTATAAAAATTTAATAGGATTAGAAAGAAATAAGATAGCACCGTTATTAATAGCATCATTTGATATAGAATGTACAAGTAGTCATGGAGATTTTCCATTAGCAAAAAAAGATTATAAAAAAGTAGCACAAGATATAGCAACAGTAGCAAGAACAGGATATAATTTTGATAAAGAATATTTAATATATTGTTTAAAATGTATATATAGTAATGATGTTAAAATAGAAGAAAATTTAATAATAAATCGTGTATATTCAAAAAAAAATATAACACATGAGAAAATAGAAGATTTAATAAAAGATGATATACCGAAACTAATAAATATAATAGAAAAAATATCAGAATGTAATGATAGTGATAATGAAGAAGAGATAGAGGAAAAAAAGAAGAAATTAAATATAAGTGAATTAAATAAATTAGAAGAAGAATTAAATGAAATATTAACATCAAAATTACCAGAATTATATGGTGATGAAATAATACAAATAGGAACAACAGTACATAAATATGGATCAGATGAAATAATTTATAAAAATATAGTATCATTAAATACATGTGATAAAATAGAGAATTGTGAAATAATAGAATGTAAAACAGAAAAGAAATTAATAAAAGAATGGAAAAGAATAATAACAGATTTAAGTCCAGATGTATTAATTGGTTATAATATATTTGGTTTTGATATGGATTATATCTGGACAAGAACATTAGAATTGGGAATAAATGAAGAATTTAGAATGGGATTAGGAAAAAAGATGAATAGAAATAATACACTAATAAAACAAGAATTATCATCATCAGCATTAGGAGAAAATATATTAAAATATTTTGATTTAGATGGAATAATATTAATAGATTTATTTAAAGTGATGCAAAGTGGATATAAATTAGATAGTTATAAATTAGATAATGTATCAGAAATATTTATAGGTGATAAAAAAGATGATTTAAAACCAAAAGAATTATTTGAAAAATATAAAGGTACATCAAAAGATAGAAGTGTAATAGCAAAGTATTGTATTCAAGATTGTGCATTAGTAAATAAATTATTACATAAATTAAAAATATTAGAAAATAATATTGGTATGGGAAATGTATGTTTAGTACCATTAAATTTTCTATTTAGAAGAGGACAAGGAATAAAAATATTTTCATTAATAATTAAACAATGTATGGAAAAAGGATATGTAATTCCAGTAATAAATAATTATAATAATTTAGATTTAAATACAGATGGTTATGAAGGTGCAGTGGTATTAGATACAAAAGAAGGGATGTATTTAAATGATCCAATAGTAGTATTTGATTATGGGTCATTATATCCATCATCAATGATAGCAAGAGATTTATCACATGATAGATATGTATTGGATGAAGAATATATTATAAAAGATGATCCAAATATAGAATATATAGATGTATCATATGATATATATGAAGGAGTAGGAGATAAAAAAAAGAAAGTAGGAATAAAAACATGTAAATTTGCAAATGTAAAAGATAAAGATGGAAATCAAAAAAGAGGAGTAATAGCAGAAATATTAATGATGTTATTAAATGAAAGAAAGAAAACAAGAAAAAAAATAGAATATGAAACAATATATACAGAAAATAATAAATATATAGGTTTTGTATCAGAGAAAGAAGAAATAATAGAAATAATAAATATAGATACAAATGAAAAAACAAAAATAAATAAATCAGAAATAATTAAAAGAGAGGAAACATATAATAATTTTGAAAAAGATGTATTTGATGCATTACAATTAGCATATAAAGTCACAGCAAATTCATTATATGGACAAATAGGTGCAAGAACATCACCTATTTATTTAAAAGAAATAGCAGCATGTACAACAGCAACAGGAAGAGAAATGATAATGTTAGCAAAGAAATTTGTAGAAGATAATTATAATGCAGATGTAATATATGGAGATACAGATTCAATATTTTGTAAATTTCCATTAAAAGATGTAAATAATAATCAAGTATATGGAAAACAAGCATTAGAATATGCAATTAAAACAGGATTAAAAGTAGAAAAAGAAATAGCAAAAATAATGCCTTATCCACAAAAATTAAATTATGAAAAATCATTATATCCATTTATAATTTTAAGTAAAAAAAGATATGTAGGTAATTTATATGAATTTAGTACAGAAAAATTTAAACAAAAATCAATGGGAATAGTATTAAAAAGAAGAGATAATGCAAATATTGTTAAAAAAGTATATGGTGGAATAATAGATAAATTACTAAATGAACAAGATTTAAATGAAGCAGTAAGATATTTAGAAGAAGAATTAATAAATTTAGTAAATGGTAAATCTAAAATATCTGATTTAATAATATCAAAATCATTAAGAGCATCATATAAAGATCCATCAAAAATAGCACATAAAGTATTAGCAGATAGAATAGCATCAAGAGATCCAGGAAATAAACCAGCAGTAAATGATAGAATACCATATGTATATATTAAATTAGATAAAGTAGATAATACAACACTTCAAGGTGATAGAATAGAAAATCCAGAATATATTTTAGATAATAATTTAACACCAGATTATTTACATTATATAACAAATCAAATAATGAAACCAGTATTACAATTATTTGCATTATCATTAGAAGAATTACCAGGTTATGATAAAGAAGATAATTATTGGGAATTATTAGATAAACAATTAAAAGAAACAAAAGATATATATATTGATGATGTTAAAAGAAAAAATAGAATAGATAATTTAAGATTACAAATGGTAAAAGAATTATTATTTGATAAACATATAGAATTATTATCAGAACCAAAAAAAAAGAAAAATAAAAAAGTAGAAAAAAAAGAATTAACAAATCCAGATAGTAGTGTAAAAAAAATATTTGAAGAAAATAATGATATAATAGTAGAAATAAAAATAACAAAAAAAATTAAAAATAATAATTTTGAATGTAAATATAAAATTAAAAATAATAATAAATGTATATGGGAAGAATGTAAAAATATGGATATTAATTTAAATAAAAATAAAGAATATATAAATTCGATAATAGAAATAACAAATATGTCATGTTTTGATAATATAAAAAATATAAATATTAAATTAAATGATAAAAAATTTGTAGATAGTTATAGAAAAGCATTAGTTGAATATAAAGACTTTGTTAAATATGAAAATATTGATCAAAATTTAGTAAAAAATGCATTATCCGAAGAAGTTAATGATACAGGTATAATACAAAATACATTAATAATAACACAATTTAAAGATTTAATAGAAAGAAATGATAAATTTAAATTTATAAGTTAATTAAATACTATATACAACCATATATGCTTCACTATTTTTTTTTAAAAAATTTTTATTATCTTTATTAAAGATTTTTATATTTAAATCATCATATAATATAAATTTATTATCTGTTTCATTTTTACATATAGCAAAATAATGACCACTATCTAAATTACCAATATGCATACCAATAGAATTAATATTATATTTCATTTCTAAATCATTATCAACTAATATACAACCTTTTCTAATATTAATATTTTGATTAATATCAACAGGTTTATTATTTTTTGAATTTAAATTATATCTTTTTATTAAAAATATTAAAACATTAGGTAAACTCCATAATTTAAAACTTTTAGTATGTACAGTTGATTTTTTACATTTTTCACAAACCCATCCTGTTTTTTCAGTTACAGGTTTTAAATAATGTCGTAATAATTCTGTTAAAGATATATTTTCATCATTATTATTTGGTAAATCTAATTGTAATGCAATAAATGGTTCAAAATTATATGAACTATAATTACAATCATTACATTCTATTATATTTAATATAACTCCTTGTGTATTTTCTTGTAATTTATTTATTTTAAAATTATTAATATTATTTATTATATAATTGGCTTTCTCATTTATTAAATTATCATTTAATTTCATATTATCATATCTTTTATCATATATTAATTTTGGTATAGAAATATTTGTTTCATTAAATATTTTATCAAATGTTAAAAAATATAATTCTGTTATATCTATTTGTTGACCATATTGAAAATTATCATTAAATATATTAAATAATTTAGTAATAAATTTATTAGGACTAACTGAATTATTATCAATATGCATTATTTTTAATAATTCTTTTAATTCTATTGTAAAAGTATTATCACCTATATCACTATCAATAATACTTTCTCTTAAATATTTATTACGACATATTATTTGTATTAAACTATTTATAGCACAAGTAGCACCTAAATTTTTTAAACCTTGCATTATAATATATACTACTTTGTTATAATTATAATATTTATAAATTTTATATATAAATAAAAAAAATGATACATTATTATTTATTTTATAATGTTATAATTTCAGATATAATATGGATATTAATATTAATAATTTCAAAAATACTATTTATGATGAATCCTTACATGATTATATTAATGGTAATTTAATTGTTAAATTAAAGAAAATTAATCGTAATGATAATGAAGTAAATAAATTAATTAAAAATATTATTATTGATTTCTATTTACATGAAAATAAAATTAGTAATAATAATGAAAATTTTATTAAATACTCAAACTTATATGATAATATTATTAATAATACAACAATTCAAAATAAATCAAATAATATTGTAAATACTAGATTTTATGATTCTCAAGAATTTATTAATTCTGAAAATGAAGAAAAAGAATGGGAAGATGATAAAAGATTACATTATCAAAGTTATTTTGGTAGATATAATGATTTATTACATATTATTAATTATTATGATAAAATTATTGAAGAACATGAAAATAAAGAATATAATTTTGATGATGATGATAAAGAATTAAAATATGATGACGACGAATATGATGATTATTATGATGATTTTTATGAAGAATTAGATAATGAATATTATGATGATTACGATGACGATTATGATTATTAAAAAATATTAAAAAATAAAAAAAATTAATATTATATTTTTTTTATATAAAAAAATGAATGATTATATATTATAATTATATATCATAATTATGTCTAAAAATGAAAAATATAAAAATAATAAAAATGATTTTAGAGATAAATTTAAAGAATTAATTAAAAATAAAATTAATGATTTAGATGATATTGAAATAAATGATTTAGAAATAGGTATTTTTAATGCTTCATTAGATTATGCTATTAAAAAAAAAATACAATTATCTTGGTCTAATACTCAATTTCAGAATATTTATAATAATATAAGTAGATCAATATATTCTAATCTATTATCAACATCATATTTAAAAAATAAAAATTTAATAACTAGATTAAAAAAAAGAGAATTTTTACCACATGAATTAGCAAATATGAAAAAAGAAGATATATATCCAGAAAGATGGATTACAATTATAGAAAAAGAAAAATTAAAATTAAAAGAAGCATATGAAAATAAAGAAGTTTCTATGACTGATCTTATTAAATGTGGTAAATGTAAGAAAAATAAAATTTCTTATCAAGAATTACAAACTCGTTCTGGTGATGAATCAATGACTATATTCTTTACTTGTTTAACTTGTGGTAATAAATGGAGAACATAAAAATAATATAAGATTAATTAATATATTTTATATATATGTATTATATTTATAATGATAAATATGACAAATAAATTTATGAATAATTTAAATAAATTATATTATTATATTATAAATGAAAAATATAATAATAAATCAAAATATTATAATTGTATGATAGAATTAATTATAATTTTAAAAAAAACTGTATTAGAAATTACTAATATATATACTAAATATATTTTATTACCAAAATTACAAAATATATATTAATTTTTTTATTATCTTTATTATTAATAGATTATTTTATAATGAATAAAAATATTTATAAAATAATTAATATTATTTTATTAATATTAATTATTTTAATTTTATTATATTATCTATCTTTTAATATAAAAAAAAAATATATAATAGATTTTTTTATAGATAATAATATATCTATAAAAAAACAAGATAATACTAAAATTTTATTAGTTGATGATATTAAATGGAAAAAAGATTTTAATGATAGATTTATTAATCATGAAGTTTATTCTCATAAAAAAATGGCAGAATTACTTGAATATTTACCTAATAACTCATATATAATAGATGTAGGTGCTCATGTAGGTGATACTGGATTATATTTAGCATTAATTTTAAAAAAAAAATGGAGTCATAAAAATATAAAAATTATAATGATAGAACCTGATATTACTAAAATAAATTTTATTAATAATATGGCAAAAAAAAATAAATTAAATAATATTATAACAAAAAATTATAGTGTTTCTGATATAAAAGGTACAAGTAGTATTATTAGAGAACAACATCCTGGTGCTTGGAAAATAAAAGAAAATATAGAAAATACAAAAAATAATGAAAATATTAAAATGGATAAAATAGATAATATATGCAAAAATATGAATATATCTATGATGCATATTGATGTAGAAGGTATGGAATATAAAACTTTATTAGGTTCTAAAAATATTTTAAAAAATGTAAAATATATAATGATTGAATTAAATAATATTACTGATAGACAAAATGAAAAATTATTTTTAGAAAAAAATAATTTTTTAGATATTACTGATAATTTAATTAAAAAAGAAAATAATAATCATTTATTTATTAAAAATTTATAATTATATTTTATTTTTTTATAAAAGAAACAAATTTCTCTATAATACTATCTGAACCAAAATTTTTTTCATAATCTTTCTGCCAGGATTGATATACTGTTGGTGGATATTGTGATAATGATTTTATATTATTATTATTAATTAATTTTGCCATTTGTTCATCACCATTTGTTTCAAAATTTATATTTTTTAATAATATTTCTGCACCTTTTGGTGATAATAAATATGCATGTCTACATCTTGGTAAATATGATTTATAAAAATTTTTTAATATTTCAATTCTTTTGAGTTCTTTTTTATTACCATCTTCAAAACAATGTCCAAACCATACAATATCCCATAAATTTTTATTATTTAATAATATATTTATATCTTTATAATTAAAATTTTCTAAATATATATCATCTTCAAATATAAATATTGGTTCATTTAATTCTATACATTTTTTCCATACTAATATATGTGATGTTGTAACTCCTATTTTACCCTTTTTTTTACCAGGATATTTTTTCATTTCTTCATTTGTTCGTTCATATGCATCAAAAAATTTCCAATTTTTTATATTAAATTTATTAAATTCTTTAATTATATGTTCTCTTCTATCTTTCCTTTTTTTTAATGATATTACATATATTGGTATATTTTTTTCTTCATATTTTTCAATTATATTTGTTTTTATAAAATTTAGATATACTATTATTACTATTATTATTATTGCTATTATAAATAATAATAATAAATTTAATTTATTAATTAAACTTTTTTTTTTCATTTATAAATTTATCTCTAATTATATAATATATAATTTTATATTAAATTATATTTTATGATTCTATATATTATAATCTATTAATAAATCTTTAATATTTTCTGATATTTTATTTATATTTGTATTTAATAATTTATTTATTTTATTTAGTATTTTTTTTTCATTTGTACATATACTATATTTTGATGTTTTATTTAATCTAAATAAACATTCTTTATTTTTATTATATAGTATATATTTTTTTATATTTTTTATATCATCTTCTTCTAACTTTAAATCATTATTTATATCATTATTTATATCATTATTTAAATCATTATTTATATCATTATTTATATCATTATTTACATAATTATTTACATTATTATTTTCATTGTTATTTTCATTATTATTATCTACTTTTAATTTAATACCTTCTGATGTATCTATATAACCTTTTATTGATATCTCACCATTATGTTCTTTAATATGACATTTTTTACATAAAGGAACTAAATTATGTTTTATATTTTTATGATAATTTTTAAAATAACCATTTTTATCTGAATCTTTTTGATAATTAATATGATGAATATCATCAACATTATTATTACATATTGAACATTTTTCAATATAAATATCTTTATTATAATGATTTTTTTTTAAAGAAATTATAAAACTGTCTAATCCTTGTAATTCTTTTCTTATTTTTTCAGCATTCATCATAAAATTATAAGGCATATCTAATGATTTACATACTTCTATTCCATATACTGATGAACCTTTTCCAGATTTTAATTTTCTTTCATAATGTATTACATCATTTATTATTTCTATATGTAAATGTAATATCTCTAAATTTTTACTTTCAATATATTTTTTTATTATTGGAACATCTATTAATTCATGTAAATGTGTTGTAAATATAAAACTACATGATTTTTTTAATAATTCATCTATTGCTGATGCTACTATTGATATTCCAGATATTGATTCTGTACCATTACATAATTCATCTCCTAATACTAAACTATTATTATCAGATCTTTTTAATATATTTCTTAATTCAGTCATTTCCACTGTAAAACTACTTAAACCCTTGTATATATTATCAGAACCTGATATTCTTGTAAATATATGATGATATGGTTCATATATCATATCATAAGATGGAACAAACATACCTGATTGTGCCATTATTATAACTAATCCAATTGTTTTCATTAATGAACTTTTACCTGAAGTATTTATTCCATATAATAATAATCCTTTATTTGAAATTTCTATATCATTACCTATATATTTAACATTTTCATTTAATCTTTCTATAATTGGATGTCTAGCATCTAATGCTTTTATATATCCACCTGACTCATTATTAATTATTTTAGGTCTATAATATCTATATTCATATGCATTTTTTGCATTACTATATGTTATATCTATATTTGCAATAGTATTTATTATTTCTGTTAAATCATTACTATATTCATTTATAAATTTATTCATAAATTCAATATAATATTTTTTTGATAATGATGATATTTTAATTAATATACTGTTTAATTTATTTGATAAATCAATTAATTCATTAGATGTTATTTTATAATATCCTTGTTGAGATTTTGATATTATATTAAAATTATTCATTAATTTTTGATTTTGTATTTTTGCAGTATCATATCTTTTTTTTGTTATATATATATAATATCCATCTTTATCTGAATATTCAACTTTACAAATTGTATCTTCATTTTTTCCTATTAATGTTATATTATTTGATATATTTTTTATATTTTTATATATTTCATTATATTCATTATCTAATTCATCTAAATCTTTTTTTATTCCTTTATTAAATAAATTACCTTTTATATCAGCTAATGTATATTTACTTACATTATCAAAATTTAATATATTATAATATTCTATTATTTCTTTTATTTTTTTATCATCTTTATTTAATTTATTATATATTATTAATATATTTTCAAATGATGTATTTATTCCATTCCATTCATGTGGATTTAATTTATTTATTATTATTCTTCTTTTTATTCTTTCAATATCTAATATTTTATTTAAATTTATTCCTAATTCTTCAAATAAATTATTTTCTAAATATTTTTCTATTTCATCATATCTTTTATTTAATTTTTCTTTATCTATAATTGGTTGTAATAATCTTTGTTTAAATAATCTTGAACCAAATGATGTTTTACATCTATTTAATATTTCTATTAATGGTTTTTCATTATTATTTAAACTTATTACATTTAATTGTAATGCACTATCATATTCTAAATTTAAATTTATATTACTATTTAATATTTTTGGTTTTAATAAATCATTCATTATATCTGCATTATGATTATATGCGAACTGTAATAAACAACAAAATGCTATTCTACCTATATTTAAATATTCTAAATTTAATATTTCTATTATTGATAATTGACTTTTTATATTTTTATATATCTTATTTAATATTATTTCTTGATATTTTAATTTTTCTATTATATCTATATATTCATATGATTCCCATAAATAATGTATTAATATATTATTATTTAAATTTATATTTCTTTTTATTTTATCATAATCTTCTTTATTTAATGAATTATTACATAAATATAATAATTCACACGGATTATATGAAATTATTAATCTAAATATTTCATTATTTGTATAATCTTTATCTTCATTTGTTGTTCCTATCTCATATAAAAAATTCTCACCTGTAGATATATCTATACACGCTACTCCTGCTACTAATAATTCTTTTATTTTTTCATAATATATTACCATCATATAATTTGTTTTTTTAGTTGATATATTAATATTCATTCCAGGACTTAATATTTCTGTTACACCTCTATTTGTTTTATCTTCTAATGATTGTTCTATCATAACAATAGTATAATTATTTTGTAATAATATATTTTGATATTTACTTATTACATATAATGGAAAACCACACATTAATGGATTATTTATTGATACATCCTCTGTTTTTTTATTTTTTTTTGATACAGTTATTCCACATATATCTGCTATTTTATATATATCTGATTCTATATTATCATCTTTTGAATACATTTCATAAAATTGACCAACTTGCATTAATACTACTGTTTTATCTCCATATTGTTTTTTATAATCCTTTGTATAAAATATATAATCATCTATGAGCATTATGGTATAAATATATATATATTATAATGTTTATATATATAAATAAAAATAATGAAAAATTATATTATAATATAATTTATAAAATTTTATATTTATCAATAATAGTTTTATTATATTCATTAGCAATTTTATAAGCCATATATTCATAAGGATGTTCATAAATATGATTATTATTTAAACAAACTACATCATTAATAGATTTAGGATTATCATTATAAATACATTGTAATAATTGATTATTAGAATTAGTATATAAAAAATTATTTAAATCAGGATTAGCTCTATTATTATATTTTTTAGTATTATGATGTTTAATAAAACCTAATTTTTTAATAATATTATCAATATTATTAAATCTTTGATAAATATGTATTTTTTCATGTATTAATGTATTAATAAAGTTATGATTTAATTCTTTTGGAATAATTTTTTCAGATAAAAATATAATATCATGTCTAGTATGTGGGAAACCTTCTTCATATTCAAAATTATTATAATATGTTAAAGCGAATTTCCATTTTATTTTAGCAATAATTTTACCATTTAAAATATTATTATAAGTATGTAAAAATTTATCAGCTTCAATACATGCTTTAGAAATAATATTTTTTTCTTCTAAAGTGAAATTTTTAATACAATTAGTAATATTATTAATGTAATCATCAGTATTTTTAACATTTCTAGCAATCAAATCATATTCAGTTAAATTTTTAATGTAGTTATCATTATCATCAATAATAAAATTTTTAACAGTATCATAATCTAAAAAAGTTATATTATTTTGAAAATTTTCAATATAATTACATTTTTTTTTATTAAATAATAAATATAAATTATATATAATAAGTAAAATTAATATAGAAATAAATAAATAAGATAAGAATAATATTTTATTAATTTTCATAATTTATATATTAATATAATAATAGAAATAAAAAATGTATTATAAATATATATTAACAATATTATATATATTAATAGTAGAATTTATTTGGTTATATTTAATAAATCAAAAGACATATTCTGATTTAACAAAATCAATACAAAAAACAGAAATGAAAATTAATTATTTATATACAATAGTAGCATATATAGTTATATTATCAAGTATATTTATATTAACGATACCATTTATAAAAAGTAAATTTAATAAGAATGATAGTATAAAAAATAAATTATTAAAAGCATTAATATATGGTTCAATAGTAGGATTTTATATATATGGAATATATAATTTAACATCAATATCAATATATTCAAATTATAAATTAAAGATAGCAATAATAGATACAATATGGGGGATGATATTATATTCATCAGCAAGTATAATATATATATTTACCGAATCATATGTTGAATAGCAACAAGATTTAAATCTTTAATCCGATAATAATCAAATTTATTATTAGGTAAGGGTCTTTTAATAATAAAAGGTAATTTACCTTCTAATAATTCTTTATTTGCAATTAATCTTAAATCCATATTAGAATTGATATCAAAATCAATATTAATATAAGGTTGAGCACCTTGTGCTAACATAGTAGCTCTTTGAGAAACGATTTGATTATATTCATATTTAGTCATAATAGGTTTAGATATTTTAGGTTCTTTTAATTTTTCAAAAGTATCATTTAAAGAAGATACTTTAATTCCTTTATTAGGTATTAATGATTGCATTTTATAATTAATAATACTTAATAAAATATCATTTTTTTATTTTATATAAATTTATTTAAATTACCATTAGTTATATTTTTAATAGCGGAATGTAAATTAATGACATCATATTTAGAATTATGAGCATTTTCAATATCTTTATTAAAAGCGAATTTATATAAATCATTTAAACTTGGATCTTTAATTTTATCAAATTTATTTTTAGCATTAACAATTTTTTTAAAAGTTGCCATAGAACAAATTAATGTTTTTTTATCTAATTCTATAATAATATGAAATAATTTTCTTCTAAATAGTTCACTTTTAATAACATTAATATCAAAACCAATATTATGTGCAATAATATATTCACATTTTTGTAATTGTTTATAAAAATTTTCAATTACAATATTAAAATTATAACCATCATTTTTAGAAATTTCATTTGTAATACCATGAAATCGTGTACTACTATTTGGAATATCAAAATTTTCAGCATAAATTATATAATCATCTAATCTAATTTCATTAAGTAAATTATCACATAACATATATGTAAATTGTACGATTCTTGCAGTATTATATTTATCAATATTTTCAAAATTTGGATATTGACAATATTTTAATCCCGATAAATCAGGTAATCCATTAGTTTCAGTATCAATAATTAAATACATATTATATGATATAAATATATATAATATAATAATATCATTTTTTTAAATATTATTATAAAAATTAAAAAATACTAGTTAATAATATAAATTTAGTTAAAGAAATTAATAAAGATAATTTATTAATTTTAATATATTTAAATAATGGTAAAATTAATATAAATAAATAAAAAAATATATATATAATTGTTATTATAAATAAAGTTTTATTTTTATTTATTAAATTTTTAATTTCATCAATTTTATTATCTATATTTAATATTATATCATATAAATTTTCGTTAATATATAAATCAGAATTATATATATTTGAATTATAAATAATATAATCATTAAATTGATTATCATCAAATATATTTGTTAAATCAATTTCATACATTTTATATTATATATATAATTTTTTTTATTATTTTTCTTTCCATATATATCCGCAATGGTCACATACATAAAAATATTTCATATTTTTTTCATCATATTTAATATATAAAATTTGTTGTTTATCACTTTCAACATTACATTCAGAATTTTTACATGATATATTACTATCTTTAATTCTTCTAAGAGTTGGATCATATCTTAAATATTTATTAATATTTTGATTATATAATAAATCATCTTCAAAATATATAGTATCAGATATTTTAATACATTTAGCTTCAGTTTCAATTTTATTATAATTACAATGCTTACAATATTTAACTAAATTATTATTTTCATCATTTTTAATATATAACATATTATCACAATTTTCACAAAATTCCATTGTATATTATTAATTATCTTTAATAATAACTCTCATTTTTTTTTTATATATAATATAAAAAAAAATTTATTTATAAATTATAAAAAAAAATGATTATTTAATATTATCTATTTATTATCAAATGTCTTCAGTAGTTAATACTCAAAATTTTATCAATGAATTTAAAAATATTATTAATATTGAAAAAAATTATACAAGACTAGAATTAAATAATATTATGAAAATTGCATATGATAATATTAAAGTACAAAAAAAAAAAACTAATAAAAAAGAACCAACAAAATATAATCTATTTGTTAAAGAATATTTAAGTATTTTAAAAGATGAAAATCCAGATTTATCAAGACAAGATTTAATGTCATTAGTTGGTGAAAAATGGAAAACAATGAAAGATACATATAATCCTAAAGAAAATAATAATGAAACAGAAAATAAGAATAAAACAGAAAATAATAATGAAACAAAAAATAATAATGAAACAGAAAATAATAATGAAACAGAAAATAATAATGAAACAGAAAATAATAATGAAACAGAAAATAATAATAAAGAGGAAGAAGTCACTTTAATTCCAAAAAAAATTGAAAATAAGAAATCAAAAACAGTAAAAAAAGAAAAAAAATAAACTAATGTAATTATAGAATAATGAGAAATATATCAAAATATAGGGGTAGTTCTCCATCATTTTATAATAAATTAAAATTAAATTTTTTTATATTAAAATTTATATTATTTCTATTAGTAATACAAATAATAATAAATATATTATGGCAATATTTAATAAAATTTAAGAAAACAATAACAATAGAAGAAAAAAATACATATGGTTCTAGAAATAGTGATGGAAATCAAACAGTAAATGATACAGAAGGTAATATATATGTAGTAAAAAATTCAATATATTATTTACATTGGGAAAGTGTAGAATTATATAATAAATTAGATGTAGGAGAAAAATATGAGGTAGAAGGATATGGAATGAGAATACCGATATTAAATACATTTCCAGTAATAATAAAAGCAAAAAATATATAAAAAAAGAAATATATAAAAAATAAATGAAGAATATAATTAATATAATATTAATAAATACAAAAAAATTAAAAAAAAGAGTAGCATATATAAATAGTACATTAACATATTTAAAAAATATTATAGAAAAAAATAAATATCAATGTAATTTAATAATAATAGATACACCAGATGAGATAGAAATAAAAGAAAATAAAAAAAAATATGAAGATAGAAGAAAAGAAATAGATAATATAAAATATAAAGAACAATCAAAAAATATAAATAATAATCAAATATCAAATATAGAAAAACATATTAATGCATTAGACAAAGTAAAAAAGGATGAATATAATATGATAATAGAAGATGATTTAATAATAAGTAAAGATTATATAGAAAATATAGAAAAGATATTTACAAAAATATTAAAAGAGAATAATTTTGATATATTAATAACGAGTGATTTTATAAATAATAATAATGATGAATTAGAAATTATTAATTATAAAAATTATAATAATATTTTAATATCAAAATCATCATATTTTATAAATTATGATACAGCGAATGATTTAAAAAACAATTTATATAATTTGGAATATAATATGAAAGTATTATTGTCAAAATATATGGATGAGAATGTAGATAAGAAGGAAATAAAAATATTAAATAAATGTACATTTTTAGAAGGAAGTAAAGTAGGAATATTTTTATCATCAACAAAAAGTAAAAATTTTTTATCACAAAATACAAATTATATAGAGTTAACAAAAATATTAAAAAAAGAAGATTTAACAGACGAAGATTATGAAATAGGAAAAAAGATATATGATAGTTTAGAATATTTAAATAATGGAGATATAATATATGCATATGCAATAATGGAATTTAAGAAGGGGAATATAAAAAGTGCAAAACAAAAAATGGAAGAAGCAATAATGAATATATATAATAATGAAGGATATTATAGTTCAACTGATGATATATTAAATAATGCAATAAATATATGTCAATATGATCAAGATATATTAGATAAATGTAAAAATAAAAAGTCAAAATATTTAGTTTAAATTATTTATTTTTTTTAGTGGGAGTAGATTCAACCGGAGTTTCAGAAGTTTCTACTGATTTTTTAGATTGTTCAATTTTATTAATATTATCTTTTAAATTAGATAAATTTGATGCAATATTTTTAGTATTTTCATTAGTTATTTTTTGGAATTCATCATTTTTTTTAGATAACTCAGTAACAGTTTTTTCTAATAATTGTATTTTATTCATAAGTTTTTGTAATTCATCAGATGAAACGGAAGAATTAGAAGATTGTGGAGATAAATTAGATAATTTTTCTTCTAATTTAGAAAGTCTATTATTAATAACTATAGCGGACATTTTATAGCTTCTTATAATAATAAAATATATTTTTTTTTTATAATAAACACATATAAAAAATGATTATCTTATAAATAAATAAGAACTTTAATAAATGATTCAACCAATTAGATGTTTTACATGTGGACGTGTAATTGCAGATCAAATTGATTATTATAATAAAGAGAAGTTGAAACAAATAGAAAAATATAAAAAAGAGGAAAAAATAGAATATGAACATTTTGAAGGTAATCATACAGGTGAATTATTAGATAAATTAGGAGCATCGAGATATTGTTGTAGAAGAATGTATATAAGTGATGTAGATATGATGGATATTATATAAAGATTATCTTATTATTTTTTAAGAATGGAAAAAAAAAACAATATTAGAAGATATTGAATTAATTAATGAAAATATAGAAGATAATTTAAATACAGATGAAATTATAATAGATAAAAAAATTAGTTCATATATAGAACAAACAATAGAGAATAAATTTAATAAAGCGATTAATGAATTAATACCATTAAAAAAAGAAAAAGAGAATAAGATGGTTTATGAATATACAATACATGAATTATATCAAAATACAATGCAATATTTAATAGATGTAATAAATGATGTAGCGAATTTTATATCAATTGACCATAAAAATGATAGTAATAAAGAATTTAGAAATAAATTATTAAATATATTTTTAAATGAAAATAGAAAATTGTATACAGGTATAATATTAATTATATTATCATTAATAATATATTTTGTGGATGGAGTAAGTACATAAATAGAAAAATGTTATAATTTTAATAAGATGAATGATATTAATGTATATATATATATACTAATAATATGTATAATATATAATAGATTATTATATACTGATAAAAAAAATTTATTAGCAATAATAATATGTATAATTATAGCTTATTTTTTATATTTAAGAAATGAAAAAAATATTAAAGAAAATATTAATAATAAAATAAATATAGAAAAAGATATTAATAATAATTTAAAATATTTAACAAATATTAATAATAATAATAATAACTATTATTTATCTAAAATACCGAAAGAATTTAAATATTTATTAAAAGATGATATATTAGTAAATATATTAACAAATATTGATTTTATAAAAAAATTTAATAAATCAAGATATACAGAATTATTAATAAATACTGATAAAATGATGAAAATTTATATATATATATTATTAGATGTATATAATCCTAAAACTAATTTATCTATATTTATAGATATTCGTAATAATATTTTAGAAATTTTATATTCTATTATATTAATTATACCATTAAGATTTAAATATACATATGGATTTAATCCGAATGATGAATTAAATAAATCTATTAAATTATTTATATTAAGGACTAGAAAAATGATAACAATTATTGAGAAATTTTCAAAACATGAAAAAAAAATAAAACATTTAGAAGAAACATTATATATGCCTTATAATAAGATTGAAAATAATAAAAATATAATGCCTTAATTATAAAGAAATGAACTATCTTTATATTGTACTTTTATTTTATCATTCGGTTTTTTTAATTTATAATTATTAATTAATGTACTCCATGCTGATTTAACTGGTTCTACATATTCTTTATATTTATCATTATCTAAAATTTCCCAATAAGTTGTATTTTTATCTATTAAAGAAAAATTTTGTATATTACAATTTGATTTTATTCTAATATTAATAATAATTAATATTATTAATAATATTAATAATATATATATATATTGAATATTCATATATATATTATATTTCTTCTAATAATTTAAAGTATTATTTTTTTATTTTGAATTTTTTACAGGAATAAAATAATCAAATATTGCAAATATTGTTGCTGCAACTAAACCTATAAATATTGCACGTTTATATAAATCTATATTATTAGGTATTATTAATATAATTAAACTAATTATAAATATTATAAATAAATATTTAATTAATCTAATATATATTTCATTATAATCTAATTTCATTATATATATTTACTCTATAAATATATATTTTTTTATTTATAAAAATATATAAAAATATATTTAAATTAAAATATAGTAATTTATAATATGTCAAATTTAGTCTCTACTAAAGAAGTTGATTATTTAGATGAAGATAAACCAATTAGAAATCAAAATTTTTGTTTATTATCTTTTATAACACCACAGGATGTTTTAAAAAATAAAGAAAGTTATTATATTAAATATTTCTTAAAAAAATTTTCAAATGATATTGAATCATTATTTAATGGATTATTAAGTAAATATCCGGATGATAAAGAATTTATTGATAATATTAAAAATGATCATGAATATTTATTTAATGTTGAAAATTTAGATGAACAATATAAATATTCTAAAATTGTTAATAGTGAAGTTGTAGAAAAACAATTTCATGAAGATAATGATTTTCAAACTACAATAAGTGGTATTAAAGTTAGAGGTGTTTTTGATACTATTCAAGAAGCTAGAAATAGAAGTGAATTTTTAAAAAAAATAGATAAAAATCATAATATTTTTATAGGTCAAGTTGGTTGCTGGTGTCCTTTTTCACCAAATCCTGAAGATTTAGAAAATCAAGAATATTCTGAAACACAATTAAATACATTAATGAAAGAATATAAAAAGAATCAAGAAACTAAAGACGAAGTTTTTGAAAAAAGAAAACAAAATTCTATTGAAAAAAATAAAATTATTGAAGAAGAATCTAATATGATGGAACAAGATACTGAACAAGATACAGAACAAGATACTTCTAATGATATAACTATAGAAAATAATGATGATGATGATATTCAAAATAGAATGGAAAATTTAGAAACTGTTTTTAATAAAGATGATCCTTGGACACAACAGAAAAATTTATTTCATTAAATAATTTTTTTTTATAATATTATAATATTATAATATAGTAATAATAATAAATATGAAAGGTTTTGCAATATTTTTTCTATTTATTGGAATTATACTTGTAATTCAAGCTTATTATCAAAATAAATCAGTTTGTCCAGCACCTAAAACAATTATTAAATATGTTCCCCGTTCTGTTTATGAAGAACAATTAACTGATGAACAAAAATTAACAGAATTTTATAAAGTTATGTTTGATGGTTCAAAAAAAGAAGTTTTAAATTAAAATATTTATTATAAATAATGAATAAAACTATTTTAAAACCAACATTAAATAATATTTCATATAATTTATATAATATTATTAATAATAATAATACAAATACTTATATTGAAAAATATAATACTATTTTACTTAAAGATATTATTAAAAGTTATTATGATAATATAGAAAATAAAACTTTATTGGATTCTGATAAATTATTAAATTATAATAATAATATTAATATACCAAGAAGTAATCAAATTGAAAATTATTCTAATTATTTAAATGAAAGAGAAGAAGTTTATAATGAATGGTTAAAAACAAAAAATCCTATAACTATTCATAAATTAGCCACTTTTAAAAAATTTGAATATAATAATATACCTGATATTTTTACTTCTGATATTGAAATTAATAAAAATTTCAAATCTAATAAATCAAATATTGATATTATTTATGACCATACTGATAAAAATATTGAAAAGGATAATACATATATTAATAATATAATTAATGATGATATTGATGTAGAAGAAATAGAAGAAATAGAAGAAGTAGAAGATGATATAAAAGAAGATGATATAAAAGAAGATGATATAAAAGAAGATGATATAAAAAAAAATGTAAAAGATGATGATATAGAAGTGGAAAATAAATGTACAGATAAAAAATTAAAAGAATGTATAGATAAAGGAAAAATTTGTAATCCTAAAAGTGGTAGATGTATTATAGATAATAAAAAAAAAATTGATAATAAAGAAAAAATAGATAATAAAGAAAAATTTGATAATAAAGAAAAAATAGATAATAAAAATTTATGTACTGATAAAAAAATAAAAGAATGTGAAGATAAAGGTAAAATTTGTAATCCTAAAACTGGTAGATGTAATAAAAAATAATTATCGCGTTTAATATATATATATATATATCTATTATACATATAGTTATTAATTTTTATTTATGAATAATACTACATCTTCAATGTCTACACCTATTAATAATATTCCTATTAAAACTAAAAATTTAGAAGAAATAAATGATCCTACAATTGAAAATATATTTAAAGATTTTAAAAATGATAATATAGAAACAAATAATAATATAAATCAAGAAGATTTAAAATTACAAGAACAAATGTTATATGAACAACAATTAGAACAACAAAAAATAGAAGAAGAAAGAATTAAAGAAAAAATATTATTAGAACAACAAATTAAACAAAATATGGAAAATAAAAATAAATCTATATATAATAATGATTTTGAAAAAGAAATGGAAAATTTAATGGATAGTTCTGATTTATTAAATTTAGATGAAACTATTGATAAAGATAATAAAAATATATTTAATAAAAATAATATTTCAAATTTTGTTATCATTATTGTAATATATATATTAATTAAAAATATAGATATATTAAAATTAATAGAAAAAAATATTCCAGAAAATATATTAATTATATTAACAAATAATTATACTTTTATTAATATACTTTGTACATTTATAATATTATATTTATTATATTATTTTGAATATATTAAAATTTAAATAAAATTATTAATTAAATTATCTGATTTATTAAATCCTTTTATATCTTTATTTAATCCTTGAATACAATAACTATCTTCTGTATCTATATTTTTTATTTTTGTATCATTATCATATATATTTATATCAATAATATTATTTTGTGCATCATTTAAATATTTTTCATTTATATAATCTAATTCTATTATATTTTTATTAATTATATCATTTTGTGTAAAATTTTCTAGATATTTATTTTTATCATTATAATTTAAAATATATTTAAAATTATTATTTGGTATATTATTTTTTTCTATTTTTTTATAAATTTCATAATAAATTAATAATAAAATCATACAATATATAAATCCAGTTATATAATCATATATTAATAAACATATTATAAATATTGCTAGTATTAATTGTACATAAGGTTCTTTCATTTTTTTATAAAAGAAAAAATCATCCGTTATTAAAATTAATAAAAATATTAATATACCTATACCTCTAAATATATTATTTATATTATTCATTATCTATCTATTTTTAACTATATATAAAAAATGAGATATACATATAAAGAATATTTATATATTATTATTTGTTATTAATGAACTTAAATACTTTATTATCTATTTATGGTTATGGTATTATTAAAAAAGATAATGAAGAATTAATAAATGATTTAAAAAATGAATTAACTGTTTCTCCTATTAATTTTAATATGCCCACTACTAATCCTGTTAAATTTTGTATTTACACTGAAAATAATCAACGCATATATTTACCTAGATATTATGCTTTACAAAAATTTGGTATTCCTAAAAAAAATACTTTAGGTAAAGGTTTAGATTGTCCTAATCTTATATTTAATGGTAAATTAAGAGATAATCAATTAGAACCCGTTAATAATTTTATAAAAGCCGCTGAAGACCCTTTAAAAATGGGGGGTATCATTTCTGTTCCTTGTGGTTTTGGTAAAACTATTATGGCTGTTTATATTGCTTGTTATTTTAAAAAAAAAACTATGTTTGTCGCACATAAAGATTTCTTAAATCAACAATTTATTGAAAGTGTTAAATTATTTGTTCCTAATGCTTCTATAGGTATTATAAAACAGAAAAAAGTTGATGTTATTAATAAAGATATTGTTATTGCCTCTTTACAATCTCTTGCAATGCGTGATTATGATATTAATATCTTTAAAGATTTCGGTCTTGTTATTATTGATGAAGTTCATCATACTGGTGCTGAAGTATTTAGTAAAGCTTTTTATAATATTAATTCTAATATTATTTTAGGTTTAAGTGCCACTTTAGACCGTAAAGATGGATTACGAAAAGTTTTTGAATATTATATTGGTAAATCTGTTTATAAACATAAAAATAAAGAACATATTGATTTAAATGTTCAAGTTCATAAATATTTTGAATCTGATATTAATTATTCTAATAATATTGTTCTATGGAATGGTAAACCTAATTCTGCTTCTATGATTAATAATATTTGTAATTATGAAAAAAGAACTTTATTTATATTTGATTTAATTATTAATATTTTAAATAATGAAAAACAAAGAAAAATTTTAATTTTAAGTGAAAGAAAAAATCAACTTAAATCTTTTGAAAAATTATTTGATAATACTAAATATGATATTGGATATTATATTGGTGGTTTATCTCAAAATGTTTTAGATATTTCTTCTAAAAAACAAATTATTTTAGCTACTTATCAAATGGCTGCTGAAGGTATGAATATTCCCACTTTAAATACTGTTGTTTTTGCTAGTCCTATTTCTGATATACAACAATCTATTGGTCGTATTTTAAGAGAAAAACCTAATGAAAGAATTTATATCCCTTTATGTATTGATATTTGGGACCAATTTTCTATTTTTATTCGTAAAGGTTTCACTAGAATTAAATATTATAAAAATAATAACTATAATATTAATTATTATATGGATAATCAATTAATTAATACTTATGATGATAATAATAATAATGATAATTCTAATAATTCTAATAAAAAATATGATTTTATTTTAGATAATGATTAATAATTTATTTCTTTATTTAAATTAGATTATATGGATTTTAATATTTTTATTATATTCTTTATTTTTATAATATTGTCCATTCTTATTTATTATACTTATTCTTATAATAATAATTATAAAAATAACACTAAAAATTCAGAACCTTTCTTTTCTAATAATACTAATATTTATACTAATTTAAATAATTATAATATTAAAAATATTGAAGGTTTTGTTGATGAAACTATCCCTACTAAAAACAATTTTAATTATTTAAAAACTTCTATTCCACTTAAATATGATACTCAAAAACCTGGTGATGAAATTATTTCTAATTATAAACAATTAAATAATAAAAATAATTTTGATGATATTGATAAAATTTTTGATAATTGTAAATCTAATCAATTTAATGTTTATAATAAAGATTTTTATGATAAACATTTTATTAAAAATAAAAGTACTGATTTACCAATCGCTAATATTCATACTAATTTCTTATTAAATAATAATTTTACAAAATTATCTGATTTTAATAATAATTTATGTACTTAATTTTTTTTTATTTAAATTATATATTTCTATTGATAATATTAATGCAAATATTAACCATAATATATATGGTAATAATAAATATGATGCTAATTTACTTTTATTTGTTTTATAAAATTGTATAAATGTTAATATTGCAAATATTAATGTTAATAATACTATTATTAATGATATTAATAATTTATTTGTACCAAAAAATATTGGTGTATATGAAAAATTTATAATTATTCCTATTATTGGTATTATCCAATATTTTAATTTTTTATTTTTTAATCCTAAATAATATGATATCCCTATTAAAATATATAATATTGGCCATACTATACTAAATGTAATATTTGGTGGTTGATATTTTGGTTTTTTTAGCATTTTATATCTTTCTTTATCATATTTATTATTTGTTAAATATCCTATTAATGAACCTATTATTAATGGTAATAATATTATTAATATTATTATTATTTTATTCATCTATTATATTATTATATTTTTTTAACAATATTCTATATTTTTATTGTAATTACATGTAATTCTTATTATTATTATTAAATATATTGTTATAAATATTATATATAATATTTGTTTTTTTAATAGTTCTATTAAATTATCTATCATCATATTATATTTTTTTTAAATCTTTTTCATTTTTTTATAATAAATTATATCTCTGTATATAATTTATTAATTGATATCTTTTTGCTGTATGTATTGTTTTATTATATTTTTTTTTTAAATATTTATTATCATAACATATTTTATCTTTAATTATTAATAATTTTAATTCATTATTTTTTAAATTTATATCTACTGCTAAATTTAAATATTTAATAATTATTTCTATTACTAACTCTGGAAATGGTAATGTTTCATATAAATAATTTTTAAAATTATATGATAATATCGGATGACACATTATAATATTTAGTTTCATTATATTTAATTTCATAATTTTTTTATCATTTTTTTAATTCTCATTATTATCATTTGTAATAATTAAATTTTTGGGAGGTGGTAATTTATTTTGTTTATTTAAATATATATTATAATTTCTAATAAAAACAATTGATGATAACATTCCTATAATATTAATATAATTATTTTTATAATTTAATTTATAATTTATCATATTATATATACTTAATATTATTAATATTATTCATTTTTTATATAAATATTAAAATAAAAATAAAATTAAGAAATGTACTTTTTTTATTGAAGAATATTATTTATATACCTAATATCAAAATCCGATTTTGATACTTTTGTAGTAGGAAATGATGCTTCTGAATGATATATTATTCTTAATGCACCATTACCACCATTACTATGACCTGCTGCACTTTTTGAATATCCACCACCACCTCCTCCATATTTACCACCAGTTGAAGTGCCACCTAAACCAATCGCAAATTCATAATAACCATTATCTGTAATAATTGCTTCAATACCACCACTTCCTGATTTACCAGAAGAATTTCTAAAGACTTCCATTGAATTAGAACCATACTGCGTCCTTCCGCTACCACCAATACCATTATTACCTCGACCATATATTCCTACTCCTCCTCCTGGTGCAGCATTACCATAACTATCATACATAGAACCTCCTCCTCCTCCTCCTCCTTGTCCTGTACTGCCACGACCTGACCAGCTTCTATTACCATCGCCTCCATTTCCTGTATATCCACCTGCACCACCACCACCACCCGCCCAATCAGCAGAATTTGCACCACCTTTACCACCATTTCCTCCACCATAATTTGTATGACCACTAATATTAATAGTTTTACTACCACCATTACCACCCGAATATATGAAATTCCAATAATAGCCTCTTCCACTATTACTTTTACCACCTTTACCACCGTGTGCTATTAATGATTCAGTACCATTATTTATAAATTTTGTATCACCACCATCTTGACCATTACTATTCTCATTTTGAGAACCTTGACCTCCTGCACCAACTATAATTGTATAAACTTTACCAGATTGAACAGTTATATCATTTGCCCATATTAATCCACCACCACCACCACCAGTACCACTCCAATGGTCGCTATTACCTCCTCCACCACCACCACCAACAGCAACTACTGAAATTTTATTAACACCTGGTGGACATGTCCATTGATAACTTCCTGCTATATCATATATCCAATCTTTCCATTCTCTAACTTTTTTACAAGCATTAACACTTTTACTTCCACGCACTCCTCGTGTAATTGTATTATTATGACAAGGTTTTGCTGTTATTTGTCCTTTTTCATCAATATAAGAATTAGGTTCTGCTTGTATACAACTTGTACTACCTGTAGTATTACTATAAGTTCCTAATTCACATGGTTTTGCTGTTGTTTGATAACGATAATTAAGATAATGACCCTTTTCTGCTGGTGTACAAGATTCAGCACCTGGACGAGAATATGTACCTAATTCACATACAGAGAACCCAGCACCATTATAATCTAATTTAAATCCTCCAGGAACTTGTTCACATTTTTTTCCTCCTGAATAATAACCATATGGACATTTTTTACAAGTTTTATCTGATGTATATGTACCACCTTCTAATTCATGACCATATGGACATGATGATAAATATGGTGTACATCCTGTATTTTGAGTATTAGTACAATCACTTGATTTATATTGATTAGGACCACATGAACTACAAGGAGTACATACTGTATTTTGAGTAGTAGTACAGTCTTTTGATTTATATTTATTATCACCACAAGAACTACATATTTTACAAGATGTAGAATTTCCACCACCTAAAGAATAAGTACCAGATGAACAAGTTTTACATTCTGTACTAGCATCATGTAAATCATTATAAGTTCCCGCAGGACAATCCTCACATTTTTGGGAATTATTATCTTTACCATCTCCAAGAACTAATTTTTTTCCCGGAACACATTTTTTTATAGAATATTCAGTACATCTACCCGGACTTGTTCCAGTACAGTCACTTCTATATTTACCCTTAGGACAGTCAGAACAATCAGTACAAGTACCTGGACTTGAACCACTACAGCCACTTCTATATTTACCAGTAGGACATGAATCACAAGGAGTACAATTTTCAGATATTTCATCTGTAGAATATGTATTATCACCACATACTATTTGTCCTGTATTTTTACTATTAGTTTTAACTGTTTTATATCCAGGTTCTATAACTAAACATTTATCACTATTGGTATCTGATGAATAATAACCAAATTCACAATCTTGACATTCTCTATCATTTTGTTTATCACCATTTTTAATAATTTTTTGACCAGGTTCACAATTCGTAAAAGGTGAACAACTACTAGCACCTGTTGTGTTAGAAAAAGTATTATTTTCGCATTGTTTTTGTATTGTTTGACCAGTTAAATCAACATAATAACCTTTATCAGCTTTTGTACATATTCCTTTTTCAGAACCATATGTTCCTATAGGACATGGTATACATTTTTTACCTTCAATATTTGGTTTTTCACCTAAATCACATTGTATACAATAAGTTTCTGAACTATTTAAAATATGACCTTCTGGACATTTACTTATATTTTTAATACAATTAAAAATTCCAGTTTTTTTATTTTTAGTTTCTAAATATCCATCAGGACACTTTGAAATTTTTTTACATTCATAACTATCACCAGTATTATATTCATCATCATCGCAATCTAAACAAGTATTACTATTATCTTTAATACCTTTACCAGGTGGACAAGTATTATTACATTTATAAGTTTCAAAATCATGTAAATTTGATAAATTTTTATATTTTTTACTAATTTTATTTTTTAAATTATTATAATCAAAAAGTTCACCACTCCAATTATCAAGACACTTTATATATCCAGTATAATTAGTCCCTAAATAATCTTCAAATTTATAACTAATATATCCATTACAATTATTATTATCATTACAATAATTTTGATTATTAATTTGAGTAAAATCATTTTTACAAACAAGATTTGAATGTTTAGTTGGATTTAAACAAACAAAAGTTTCTTTAAAATTTGTATTAATTAAAATTAAAAGAATTAAAATTAATAATACTAAAAATAGTAATATAAAATATTTTAAATTCATCTTAATAAAATTAAATATAAAAAAAAGTACATTTCATAAAAAATTTTAAAATTTTAAAATAAATTTTAAAAATAAAAAT
>MDTA01172852.1_pt1 | contig 33678 bp, 28 predicted proteins | sample 811151 | NCBI WGS metagenome assembly MDTA01 (sample SAMN05326648, study PRJNA326480) | marine metagenome | isolation source: seawater | place: Indian Ocean: South | collected 2010
GATGGCTGATCGACGGAGCCGACCTCGAGCATATGGGAAATCGGATTTACAGCGAAACCACTCAAGGGGCTGATTCCGGTAAAACGTTTACTTTCGACGATTTTCCCTATGACGGCTATCCAGTGGAAGGAGGAGATGTCATTGCTCAGTTGATACTGAATCACCAAGTACACCTACGCACCTTGCTAGCGGATGTAGTCCTAGCAACACGACGCGCTCTCCATGACCAGAAAATTATGGACGAACTGCTCAATCGCAGAGAGCCGCTCTCCGACTCAACCCGCCGGCGCACCAAGCACGCTTGCGACAAGGTCCTGGCCTATATGTTCTTTGAAGACGAAGCTGAGTTGCCCCGCTTGGACTTCCAGGCCTCTTTGTTTGGTAAAGCGTTTCACGAACGCGGATCCAAAGACTCGAAAGGCAGATCCCTCTACCAACTGCGTATGAACCGGCGTATGTTCCGCTACCCGTTCAGCTATATTGTCTACACGGACGCTTTTGACGAGCTACCGCAGGAAGCGCTTGACTACATTTGGCCAGAGCTCGAGCGCATTCTCGACCCTACAATTCGCCACGAGGACTACCCGTTTCTATCCCGAAGGGAAAAAACAGCGGTTAGAGAAATCCTGCTGGAGACGCATCCGCTAGCCGTCGAATACTGGAAAAATTAGGAGCCGGGCGACGGATGCCTTTCCATTTTAACGGACCGAGCGTCTGAATCGTACAATTCTTTGCGAAATGGGTACAATATGAGTTGCCCCATTTGTGATATTCTCATTCGTTACCAATCACCCATTTATGAACTATCCCAAACTCCATAACGCAATGTGGCCCGGACTCGTTGGCAAAGGCGGCGACGAGCCAGACGCTGAACCGGCAATTAGCCTCGACCGAATGCTCGAACTCACCGCTGGAGCAGAAGTCGATGACCAAAAATTCGACGGAATCGACTATTTTCTGTTTCATCCGCACACGGATCCAGACGCTAGCGACGACGAACTGAAAGCGATCGCAGACAAGATTGCCAACCACGGCTTTACCGTCGGTTCTCTCGTGGCTCCAGTCTGGCCAGGCACCGTCGGCGACTCAGCCATGGGCGACGACGAACAACAGCAGAAATTCCTGACTGCCGTCGAAAAAGCCTGCCGCATCGCCAAGATTTTCAACGAGCATGGCGTGCGCCAGTATGGCGTCATTCGCATCGACTCTGCTGAGTTCGGCGTAGAGAAGTGGCGTGAAAATCCCAAATCCAATACGACTCGGATAGCCGAAACCTTCAAGAAGGCAGCTCAGATCGCGGCCGACAATGGCGAGCGCCTAGCCGCCGAAGGAGAAATCTGCTGGGCAGGCATGCATTCCTGGAAAGACATGCTCAATCTCCTCGAAGAGGTTGGAATGCCCGAGTCCCTCGGCTTCCAATGCGACCTAGCTCACACCTACCTGTACCTGATGGGCTACAACGCTCCCGAGCACGCCCTTCTACAAGATGGATACAGTGAAGAAGAGTTTTTCGCCGCTTACAAGACCATGACCGATGCCCTGCGTCCCTGGGCGATCGATTTCCACGTGGCTCAAAACGACGGAACCGTTCATGGCGCTGGATCGCATGACAAAACAGGCAAGCACTGCCCAGCGGACGATCCCAACGGCAAAGTCGATATCGTCAAATGCTCCGGCTACTGGCTTGAAGGAGCCAAAGACCGCGGCATCGAGCACATTTGCTGGGACGGGTGCATGTTCCCGAACGCAATGCTCGAAGCCCAGGATACCTGGAACACGATCCTTAAATCGATGATCGATGTGCGCGATGCTCACGGCTGGGACGCATAGGCAATCGCATCCAATTAACCAAGACTATACTCTTAACCCTAACATCTAAAAACTAATGGCAAACATCTCTCTTGGCGCGGAAGTCTACACCTGGTTTATGCGGGAAACCGGCAAAGCCTACGATAACAAGCTCGGCCACATGATCGAAATGTGCGAAAAAGCCGGCTTTGAAGGCATCGAACCCATGCACTTTTGGATGGGCGACCTGACGGATCCGGCGAAGCTAGCCGACAAGCTAAATCAGCACAACGTTAAGCTCGCAGGGATCGCTCTGGTCCTCGACTGGAACAATCCCGAAGAAACCGACGAAGAACGCCAACAGGCCGACTCCGTCATCGAAACCCTCAAGCAGTTCCCTGGCGCTCCTCTCTGCACCGTGCAAATGCCCAATGGGCGTCACGATCTCGTGCAACGCCGCTTAAATCTCGTTTCCTGCGTCAACGCCGTATCCAAGCGGGCCCACGACGCCGGACTGCGCTGCTCCTTCCACCCAAACTCGCCTGAGACGTCTATCAATCGGACGGAAGAAGATTACGATGTCATCTTGAACGGGCTAGACAGCAGTGTAACCGGTTGGACTCCTGATGTCGGACACATAGCTAACGGCAGCATGGACCCGCTCACCAAGATGAAAGAGTTCAGCTCCCTCATCAACCACGTCCACTACAAAGACTGGGATGGCAATCCCGAGTGGACGCTTATGGGCGAAGGCAAAGTGGACTTTGTTGGCATCACTCAATGGCTCGTCGACCAAGATCTTGACGGCTGGATTATCTGCGAGGACGAGGCCGACAAAGCGATAGAAGATCCTGACGGCGTTACCCTTCACGACGGGGAATACTGCAAGGAGAAGCTCTTGCCGATTATCAACGGTTAGGACGCCTCTATCCCTGGCACTTTCAGACGCCTGCGGTGAAAGACCCGCGGGCGTTTTTTGTGGGGTTAACAGGATTAAAGGACCTATCGAACGGTCTTTTATTTTAGACCCATCATACGCCCGCAATGAGTGTATGGCGTCAGCTTTATTTAAGGGCGAGTGTAGGAGCGGCTTTATGCCGCGATAATCCAATGAACATAGTAAAGGTATCGAAATCGCGGGGTAAACCCGCTTCTACGGATCTCCAATGACCACTAAACCGATTACCATTGAACCAAACTAACGCTTGCGGGAATTTGCTAGAGATCGCATCCCGCTTACAAATCCCTTGCCGCCATGCGTCTCCCCTGGTTTTCTCGTCCCCTATTCCCCGATGCCGCTCCCGCCTGAAGCCGATTCCCTATCCCGTTTTATTGCGAAGAATGAGATTGTTAATACAGGGCAGCTGCTTTTCGACTTCATCCCTGGGTTGCTCTTTTTCGTCAAGGACGCGAATCGCCACTTCATATATATCAACCAAGAGCTGGCTGACTTTATGGGCCTCGAGAGCAAGGAGTCGATAGTGGGCCGACCTGACTCCGAATTCTTCCCCGAGGACATCGAAAAAAGCTACGCAGCTGACGATAAACGAGTCATCGAGGAAGGCATCACCATTAGCAATAAAGTCGAATTAATCACCACCTCTCAGCGCCTGATTCAATGGCACATCACGAACAAGATTCCTCTCTACGATAGTGAGGGTAAGGTTTGCGGGCTGGCAGGCGTTACACGCAAGTTTGAGGGAAATACAAACGCGCTCCATCGGTCCGCCCTAGACCAAGCGATCGACTACATTGGCGAAAACTATTCCCAGGAGATTAAATTGAAAGACTTGGCCCAGGTCTGCGGACTCTCGCTCAGCGCTTTCGAACGGCACTTCAAAAAGAGCTTCCACCTCACGCCGATACAATACCTCAATCGCTACCGAATACAGCAATCCTGCGCAGCCCTGAGCCAGACCGATACACCCATTTCCTCGATCGCTGTGGATTGCGGCTTCTACGATCAAAGCCATTTTACTCGGTCCTTCCTGAAAGTCTTGCACACCACCCCAGCCGCCTATCGTAAGCGCTACACCTAGCCCGTGGGAAATTCTCCGATTCGCGTATTCGATTTTGAATTTAAGTCAGAACCAAGCGTAGGAGCGGCTTTATGCCGCGATAGACTCTATGCCCCGGTACGGAAATCGCGGCGTAAAGCCGCTCCTACAAGTCGTAAGATCCTATAGTGTCAGATTATGAGGAAATCGAATTAGCGCGGGTTTTGTACATATCATTGCGAAAATAGTCCTAGCTCAATCGGGCTAGTTTCCTTACATTAACGCCTTCTCCCAACTTAAGGATGGCCCCTTCGACAAAATCCGTAAACGCTTAGAATATGCAAAACGAGTGGAATGATGAAGCAGCCCACAATCTGGGCGACGATCCAATTGCGCTTCGTGACTACTCCGCAAAGCTGCTTAACCAAGCAGGCTCTTCGTTTCGTCTACTGCCATCCGTCAAATTCGATTCCACGAATGTATTTGGGGAGAAGGAGTCGCTTCTTAAGATCGGCCAACGACCGGATTCGATTTGTCTCGATAGAGATCGGCTTTCCCGATTGGCGAACTTGCCCAATCTAGATTCCAATCATTTGCGAACGGAATTGCAGCGAAGCGTCCGCGCAGGCGAAATGCTCAAGGCGCCAAACGACGCCTTATTCCATAGCTGTATTCCATCAACATTTGTCGATCAATGCCAGAGCCCTGCCAGCTTAGCTTTGACCAATCACGTAAAAGCCCAATCCTTGGCCGATGAGATATTTGGCGAACGCGTGATCGCCCTGCCTCGAAAGCCAACCCTTCTAGAAACCACACAATCGATCATTGAACGGCTCGACGGCTCGACCTCCGATCAAGCGATTGGCATCCTCGTCCCTGGATTAGGACTTCTATCCTTCGCGGATACTGCCCAGGAATGCTATCAAAGATCGATTGAGCTCAACAGCTTGGCTACTCGCTATTTCGAATCTCAGAATTCCACAACAAACGAAGAAAATCTCTCTCATCCACTTGATCTGCAAGAGATCGCAGATCTGCGTTTAACCGTATCCAAATTGAACGGACAGGCGATGATAGCCGTTCACAACACCTCTAGCCACGCGATATCGTTCGCGGTGAGCGAATACGCTTCTGGATTTTCGCCCATCGCGGAAAAAGCCGATGACTCGAGACTGGCTGAAGCAGGGGAGATCCAGCATGTCCGCTGGCCCAATCGCGGGGTATTCTCTTTCGCTTCCGACAAGACCGCCGTTCTTGACCTTGCCACAATCGCTGCCAATTTCGCTGAGGCAATTTCCCTTGCCCAAGCAACCGGAGGCTGGCAAGGCGATGTTCCGAAGCCCAACTTCAAACCAAAAAAAAGCGGCGTCCTGCAGGGCCAAGTCGCCTTGGTTTCCGGTTCGGCAGCCGGAATTGGTCTCGCGACGGCCACTACACTAACTGAAGCGGGAGCCTGTGTTGTCGGAGCGGACATCAATCCAGAGATCGAAAGCATCATGGCTGAAATCGGAGCTCTGGGCGTCACCGTGGACCTGACCCAAGAGGATCAGATTCAATCGTTGATCACTCGTATAGTACGTGAATTCGGGGGATTGGACATTGTGGTTTCCAATGCCGGAATCTTTACCGCCGGCGCCTACCTGGAGGATATGGAAGCCGACAATTGGGGACGCAGCATGGCGGTCAACTTGACCAGCCATCAGGCACTTCTCAAACACGCCATTCCGTTCGTTAAAAAGGGAATCAATCCTTCCATCATATTCATCGGCTCCCGCAACGTGAATGCTCCCGGAGCCGGAGCTGCGAGCTACTCTTGCGCCAAGGCAGGGTTGACCCAGCTCTGCCGCGTCGCTGCCCTAGAGCTGGCTCCCGAAGGCGTTCGCGTGAATATTATCCACCCCGACGCCGTATTTGACACCAAACTCTGGACGCAGGAGGCCTTAGAACGATCAGCCGAACGCTACGGACTTACGGTCGAGCAATACAAGAAGCGAAATCTCATGAAAACCGAGATTACCTCTCGAAGTGTGGGAAACACTGTTGTCGCCGTCGCTTCCAATGCCTTCGCCAAAACCACCGGAGCTCAGATCCCTGTAGATGGGGGCAACGACCGAATCATCTAATGCTAGAACCACAGATAACACTGATTTACACAGATTTTACTCAATCCATTAAACATTTATATCCGAATCTCTAATTCTCGACTCGCGTGAATTCCGACCCAAAATTACTTAGCAGTTATCCGCGTGGTCTGCCCGAAAAATCATAATCTCAAATGAAAAAGCTACTTAACGACCCACTAAAGGCCGCTTCTGAACTCGTCGACGGCCTCGTTGACTACTACAATGGCTCTGTCGAGCAAGTTAGCCCCGGAGCGATAGCCCTCACGAACATTTCTGACGATAAAGTCGCTCTTCTCGTCGGCGGCGGTACTGGACACGAACCGATTTACCACGGCCTCATCGGCGAGGGCATGGCGGATGGAGCCGCTTGCGGCGATATATTTGCGGCCCCTCCACCGAACGTCATTCTCGATGCCACCAAAGCCGTCAATCGCGGAAACGGCGTTCTGTATTTATATGGAAACTACTCTGGCGATGTAATGAATTTTAAGATCGCGTCCCAGTTGGCTGCAGCCGAAGGCATCCGCGTGGAAACCGTACTCATTTGGGACGATGTAGCGTCTGCTCCCCCAACTGAAAAGGAGAAGCGTCGCGGCATTGCCGGACTTATTCCCATTGTCAAGTTGGCCGGGGCTGCGGCCGATAGAGCTGAAAATCTGGATGAGCTCGTGGAGCTGGTCACCAATGCCCGAGATAATACCCGATCCGTCGGTATGGCTTTGGCTCCGGGATCTATACCCGCCACCGGCAAGCCGACCTTCGAACTGGACGAAGACTCAATTGGAGTTGGTATGGGAATCCATGGTGAACAGGGAGTTGGCGTAGAAAAGATGATGTCCGCCGACGAGCTCGCTATCAAAATGGTCGACCTGGTGCTGGCCGACGATTTGCCAATCGGTGAAGGCGACGAAGTTCTCGTTTTCACCAATAGTCTCGGCTCCACAACCATGATGGAATGCCTAATCGTGCTGAAAAAGGTGAAAGCTCTTCTCGTTGAGAAAGGCGTTAATATTTACGATGTCCTCTTGGGACCCATGGTTACCTGCCAGGAAATGGCAGGTATCTCTCTTAGCCTAACGAAAATGAATGACACGCTAAAGCCCCTATGGGATGCACCGTGCTCATCTCTTGGATACACAAAATTAGGAAAATAATTAGTTTTGGTAGGGCTGCTTGTCCTCAAGCAGTCGCACTCTATTTTATGAACAGCATTCTCGGCCGCTTGAGAACAAGCGGTCCTACCAGATAAACCCAATTCTAAATGAGCGCGCCAACCCTCGACCCTACAGACGTTAAACAGATGCTACTCAAAGTGGCCGACGTGATCATAGAATCAGAAGAGATGCTATCCCAGGCGGATCGCGACTTAGGCGATGGTGATCATGGTCTAGGAATGCAGCGGGGCTTCACTGCGGCTAAAGCTCAGCTCGAAGGGCTGGACCCGAAAACAGTCGCTGAGGTCTTTACGACTACCGGTATGGCCTTGATGGCATCCATGGGTGGAGCTTCGGGGGCAGTTATGGGAATGCTCTTCCAAAGTGGTGGCGCAGCGCTGGGAGCCAACGATTCCCTAGATGCCGACGGTCTATGCGCATTCCTTCAAGGAGCCTGCGACGGCGTTACCAACTTGGGGGGCGCCAAGCCGGGCGACAAGACCATGGTCGACGCCCTCGCGGGCGCTCGCGACAAAGCTGAGGACATTGACTGCGAAACCGTTTCGGAGGCCTTGCAGGCCGCCTGTGACGGAGCGACTGAGGGCATGGAAGCTACCAAGGCGATGATCGCCACCATGGGCCGGGCCAAAACCCTGGGAGAGAAATCGATTGGGCATCCCGACCCCGGAGCCTTGTCTGTATCCATAATCTTCAAGACAATGAGCGACTACGCAAATCAGTAGCTCAGCGCTTTAGCCTGAATGTTTTAAAGAATATTATTCTATCTGAACTGCTCAGGCGAAAGCGCTGAGCTACTCAAGAAACTAATCACAGTATCTAATACAATTTCGCGATCAATAGCGCTTAATCGCGATTCAAAAAAATTAATTCTAATAAACCTAACACTAAATAAACACCTTCAAATAACATGGCAGATCTAGACGATATTAGAGATGGCGACAACTTCGGGCTCAATAGCCCAGCAGACACGGATTCCTTTTACCTGAAAGGTCTTAACAGCGCAAGCTGGGGCATAAAAAACCGCATGTCGCGAATATTCAATCGCAAGTCCGGCCGGACTGTAATGCTGGCATTCGACCACGGTTTTCTCATGGGACCCACTTCGGGACTCGAGCGAATCGACCTGGGCATCGCTTCCCTAGCTGATCACGCGGATTGCCTTATGGCGACACGGGGCATGCTTCGCTCCTGTATTTCACCAGACAATACAAAACCTGTTTGTCTAAGAACCGATACGGGGACAACGATCCTAACGGAGATGAACCATAACGTCCTCATCGACGAAGCCGAAGCCATAAGCATGAACGCTGCGGCCATGGCAGCCATGATTGCTGTTGGGGACCCCGCCACGGAAGCTTCAACGATCGCTAATATCAGCCGTCTAGTCGATATAGGTCAAAAGTACGGAATTCCTGTTATGGGTGTTACCGCAGTGGGTAAAGACATGGCCCGCGATGCCCGTTATTTCGGGCTCGCTTCTCGCGTCTGCGCCGAAAACGGGGCCAGCATCGTCAAAACTTACTACACTGAAGGCTTCGAGAACGTAGTCGCTTGTACCCCCGTTCCCGTGGTTATTGCCGGCGGCAAAAAGCTTCCTGAACTGGAAGCCTTGGAACTCGCCTACAACGCCATCCAGTGCGGCGCTGCAGGTGTCGACATGGGGCGCAACGTTTTTCAGTCGGACGCTCCCCTGGCCATGATCAAGGCCATCGGTGGAGTCGTGCATGATAATCTGAAACCGCAAGAAGCCTTCGAACTCTTCAACGAATTGAAGAATTCCTAGCCGAAATACAATTTTCGCATATTCGAGCCGGATGCTTAGGCGTCCGGTTCTTTTTGGCCTGCTGTATTACTCAAATTACAGCATGCCGATTGAACTGCTATTCGTTCTTAGTACCGAGACTAAAATCAATACTACCTTGCAAGGCCTATAGCCCATTAGCGCATAGCTGCAGAAATTCTCATTAGTTGATCCCATTTCCTCCTGCAATCGACTTCCTTTAAAATAGCGCAACCTATCGGCAGAGTGTTGCCAGCGACTTTCCAGTAAATTAAGCTCCAATCCAGCCGAACCTAATTGGGCGAGACGCTGTATGCCGCTTCCCGACTCCAATCCGAACGTATGGCGCCACCAGGCCGGTGGCGGAGCGGTTTCGCTGTTCGGGCTCCCATTCTTTTTAGTCGGAGTAGGCGTCATTGTGCTCACATTCATTCCTCAGGAAGTTCGCGGAGGTGATCATCTACCCCTATATTTCGGCATTCCCTTTGGCGCGATATTCGCGGCGGTCGGCGGAGCGATTCTTTTTGGTCGTATGGAGCTAATCATCGATCGTGCGTCGGGAACCGTTATCAAGAATTGGAAACTTCTTTCAAAAAACCTCTACGAGCAACGCCGCGAATTGAAAGAGTTTAGCCGGATTCGCCTGAACTCTGAGATTCGGCGAAGCAAGAACTCGAGCTACACAGTCTACCCTGTAAGACTGGAGGGCGATGGGACTGATCCGTTTTCGATCTCCGAGGGAAGGGCCAAGAATAAAGCCCGTTCACAGGCCGAAAGCCTGGCCACCTTTCTCTCGTTTTCCATCCACGACGAGCTTTCCGGATCGGTACGAGTGAGGGATTCAGTCACTCTCGATCAGTCGATCCGAGAAAAATTCCAAAGCGGATCGGAAACTAACCCAATCCCGTATCCGCCAGCCCGCATGAAGTCCCGCGTCGACTATGATGGGAACAGCCTGCAAGTGCAGGTTCCGCCACCTGGTTTCAACGCTGGCTTTCTCGTTGCCTTCGTCGCCATCGCATTCTTCGAGCTGATCTTCATTTTCAGCTTCGCGATACCTTTTTTCAGCAATTTTGAAGCCGATTCGCCCGCTCTGATTTTCATCATCATCTTTGGCTTCTTCTTTTTAGGCATCCCGACCCTCATCCTCCTCGCGCTCCTGGGAAACACTTTTCTGGCCGCTCAATCGGTATCCGTCAGCAACCAGACACTTTCAGTAGCGAAAGGCTGGCCTTTGAGAAAGACGGCAACGCTTCCTGGCAACCAAATCGAAGAGTTCGTGATCGCCTCGAAGTCCAAAACTCAAGGTAAGCGAAAATCCATCATCACGATTGGAGCAGGCCAAGAGATTCAAGCGGTTTCGGACGAAGCCACCCTATCGTTTGGAGCTGGATTATCTGACGAAGAGCTAGCCTACCTCCACGCGCTGGCCAAAGGGATTCTCGTTTCCTAATACGCTTGCCCTCTCCACCCGGGCACCCAATAAACCTGGCCCTTGAGCAATGAACCCGAACAACCGTCCGCGGATGCCAAGACGCTCTCGCTCGGCATAATCTTCCTGACGATTTTCATCGATCTAGTCGGGTTCAGCATCATTTTCCCTCTCTTCCCAGCGATTCTTGAGCACTATGGCCAGAGCGGCCTGTTACAAAGTCTAACTCAATCGCTGGACGCGTTTTCCGAGGCCACGGGAGCGGGCGATCGGTTCACGCCGGTGTTATTTGGCGGCATTCTCGGCTCCCTCTATGCAGCGCTGCAATTCTTCTTCGCTCCGATCTGGGGCAGCCTTTCCGATCAATACGGTCGCCGCTCAGTGCTACTGGTAACCACTTTAGGCGTTTTCGCGAGCTACTTGCTTTGGGGATTCGCCGGGAACTTTTTCCTCTTGGTACTGGCCCGATTCTTGGGTGGCTGCATGAGCGGCAACATATCGGTAGCGACCGCTGCGGTAGCAGACATCACCACGAAAGAGAATCGCTCAAAGGGAATGGGCATCGTGGGCGCGGCCTTTGGTTTGGGATTCATATTGGGACCCGCTTTAGGCGGCATTTTCAGTCAGTTCAATCTCCTCGAATCTCGCCCCGAACTAGCTCGGATGGGCATCAATCCCTTTTCGATAGTCGCATTCGCCGCCGCCCTCCTCGCTTTGATAAATTTTCTCTGGGTAAGGGCTCGCTTCGTGGAATCATTGCCAAAAGACAGACGCGGAAAAGGAGAGTCGCGCAATCCGATTGCCCGCCTTTCCGAAAAATTCCCGCCTGAAATCGCCAAAGTAAACCTGACCTATTTCGTATTCATGTTCGCTTTCGCCGGCATGGAATTCACGCTGACCTTTCTCGGCGCCGATCGCTTCGGCTTCACTCCCCAGCAAAACGCATGGATGATGATTTTCGTCGGTTTTATACTCGCGCTCGTGCAAGGAGGATTAGTCCGGCGTCTGGCTCCTAAATTTGGGGAAAAGCGAGTCGCGATCTTCGGGCTTAGCTTCGTCAGCATCGGTTTAGTCGCATTGGGATTCGCCAGTTCCATTTCCGAGCTCTATGCTGGGCTTGCTTTGCTCGCTATTGGAGTCGGACTTTGCAGCCCCACTCTGAGCTCGATGGTTTCCCTATTCGCTCACGAGTCTAGGCAAGGCAGCGTACTGGGCACGTTTCGCGCTATAGGCTCTCTAGCCCGAGCCGTCGGACCGCTATTGGCGAGCTTCATCTTCTGGTGGTTCGGATCCCTCCAACTTTATTTGTTCGGGGCGGCCATCACCGCATTCTCAGTTTGGCTCTGCAGCCGAGTTCCCGCTCCGTCGAAGGACTAGCTTGGCGGGAATGGCCTGAAATAATACCCATGCAAAGAGCAATCACGATCCTGTCAATCGACGCATCAGGGCTACACCTGCTCCATCGTGTCTCGTTTTCCACGGACAACTTTTGATCTGCTCTACGAGCTCAAAGTCCCTTCCAGCAGTCGAGTTGAGAAAACGATCAACCACAGCTTCATTCTCGTCCGATTCGACACTACAGGTACTGTAGACTAGCCAGCCGTTTTGTTTCGCAAATCGGGACGCCTGGCTCAGCATGCGATCCTGTAGTTCGATAAGTTGAGTCCTGTCTTCGGGTTTCATCCGCCACTTAACATCCGGCTTTTTTTGCAAAACACCGGTATTGCTGCAGGGAGCGTCCAGATAAACCCCTTCGAATTGCCCCGTCTCAACGATATCAATTTTGAAAAGGTCGCTCGCCAGTGTTCGAGCTCTTGAGATTCGCATTCGCTCTAGATTCTCTTTTAGCCGATCAAAGCGAGGACCCGGCAAATCGACCGCAACGATCTCCTGGAGTTCTTTGCCAAACAGCCTATCGAATAGAACCGTCTTTCCTCCCGGAGCCGCGCACAAGTCTAAGATACGGCCTTCCCTAAAAACTCCTTGCAGCACTTCAGGACCAACTCGAGTTCCGGGATCTTGGATATAGATCGCCCCTTCCTCGAGCAACCGGATTGCCTGCGGCCAACCGGATTTATCGATTCTGCGATAAGGCTCCCAAGAAGTTTCCTGCCCAATGCTATTGCTCCCCGATGATATCGGAAGGCAATAGAGCTCAGGCTCACGTTGATTCCAATCCGTGAATCTTTTCGCTTCTTCCCAACTGAATGACTCCACCCAACGGCGAATTAGCCACTCTGGATGGCTACTGATTTTCGCCAGTTCACACACAGATTCTGCTGAACTTCTGTCCAAAGCATCCAAATGCTGTCCTACCTTGCGCAAGACTGCATTGGCCATCGCCTTCTCTCCCGCGCTAAACCGTCTTCCAATCTCGCCAACGGCATTGTCCACGATCTGAGCCTTCTTATCCGGATCGGAGAGGATCTCAAACCCGGCTACCAAGAGCGCCGATCGCAAACCAGGGCGCGGTCGCTTGCGCAGGAAGCTATCGACAAGAAACTCTAGGAATCGAAGATGACGAACAACCCCATAAAGCAAGAATTGGCAACGGCGACGCATTCCGCTCTCCATCGAATCGGGTAAGCGCTCCAACAAATGAGAAAGCCTGGCTGGCTGGCTCAAAAACCTTTCCACTAGCCTAGTGCCCCAATTCCAAGACGTATCTCTCATTGCCAAACTCGATCTTGTTGCTCGAAGAGTCGCTCGTTGACAACCGCATAAAAAGACGCCTCTCTTAATGGTTTATTCGCAAAACTTTCATGAACGAAGAAGCCGTACTAGAACTAATTACGCGGAAACCCGAACTCAAGCCGGCCAAAGAAAAGCTCGAGTCCATGCACCCTGGCAGCTATTGTATCCATCAAAGCTGGGGATTTGGACAAATAAAAGAGTACGATGAGGAAAGCGGCAAGCTGATCATCGACTTCGAAGGGAAAGAAGGGCATCGGATGGATCCGGGCTTCTGTGTTGTCACCATGCAGGTGCTTCCTCCCGATCATCTTATGGCTCGCAAAGAGACCGAGCCAGAAGCGATCGCCGAGCTGGTTTCCAAGAACCAAGGAAATTTGATCGTAGAATTGCTGAAGCAATATCCCAATGGCGCCGCTAGCGCTGTCGAGGTGGAAAGCATTCTCAACCAGGTCGTAGGCGCTGATACATTTAAAAAGTGGTGGACAGCTACCAAGAAGATTTTAGCGAAAGATCCTCGCATCGCCGTTCCGCCTCGCAAAACGGGCATGTACGTTTTGAGGGAAGAACCTGTTAGCATTGAAGAAGAGCTAATCGAAGAATACAATGAAACCCAGTCTGCCAAACGCCGCGTTCTAATCGCCGACAAATTGCTGGATACTGTTCGTGAAAAGCCTGAGATCGAAGATAAGCTCGCTGTAGTTCTTCATGGATTGACCACCGCCGTTAAGGAATCCAATCAGCTATCGCTGGCGGAAAAGTTAAGGGGCGCCTGGATCCGCAATGACCTGGCTGAGATCTTGGAAGTCGATATTGCCGATTTCGAACCAACGCTACTGGAGCTCGTTAGAGAGCCCGACACGCTCGACACCCTCGTTAAAGACCTGCCTACCACCTTGCAAACGAGGGCGCTTGAGCTAATCAAGGAGTCTCATCCTGCCGACTGGAAAGAGATCTCATTCAATTTGCTGAAAAACAGTAGCGGGAAATTCACTACGGATTGCGTAAACTTTCTATTGCAAAACGGTTTTGATAAGGAGCTTTTGGAAACGTTCGAACGCTGGCAAACCGAGCAGAATCTAAAGGAGCCGGTGCTCTTGTGGATCGTCAAGAATCGAAACTCCCGGAAATTCGGGAATCTAGTTCGGCCAATGATCACTCCTCGATTATTAAATGCGATTTTCTACGCCATCGACTATGAAGCGCTGCAGATCTCAACGACTCGCCGCATCCCGCTCGCAGAAGTTCTGAGCGAAGACACAGAGCTGATTCCCGACTTGCTCGCGGATGCCGATTCGGAAACGGCCCGCGATTTGGCCAACAACTTGCTTCTCAACCAAGGCTTCGAAGAACTGACCAAAAAATCTCTGCTCGCCCGCTTCATCAAGATATTCCCCGCAGTTCAATCCTTGCTGGAAACAGGGGAGGAAAGCAAAGCCTCCGGATTAATTGTATCCAAGGAAAGCTACGACAAGGCGGTGGCCGAATACGACGATTTGGTTACCAAGCAGATCCCCGAAAATAGCAAGGCGATCGGCTTGGCTCGGGAACTGGGCGACTTGAAGGAAAACTCCGAGTACAAGATGGCCAAGCAAGACCAATCATTGCTGCTAGCTCGACGGAATAAGCTGGAGATGGATCTGCAAAAAGCGAAAATCTCCGACTTCTCGGAGATCGGAACCGAAGCAGTAGGTATTGGAAGTGTGGTTACACTTCTAGATGAGAACAAAAACAAGGAAATCACCTACACGATTCTCGGAGCCTGGGACAGCGATCCCGATAAACAGATTATCTCTTATCGCACGCCGTTAGGCAAAGCCCTTCTAGGTAAAACTCCCGGCGACGAAATCGAACTTCATATCGAAGGAGTTGATAGTCTACTGAAGGTCGTCTCCATCGAACGCTATGTCGACCTCGTGGCCAGCTAGTTAATACCTTCGAACTCAGTTTCAAGCCGCGGCTGCACAATGACAGCGCGGCTTTTTTACTTCTTAATCCTCCATTCTTTCTACTTACTGCTCTTATGAAGCCCGCCTGGGACACTTTGAAAGTGCTGGCAGAGCCAACGCGGTTGCGTATTTTGGCAATGCTTCTGAGCGAAGAGCTGTCCGTCGCCGAGTTGCAAGAAGCTCTAGGCATGTCCCAATCGCGAATCTCATCGCAATTGGCTCTCCTGCGACAAGCTGATCTTGTGGTCGACCGTCGCGATGGAAAAAAGAGCTTCTATTCTATTCAGCCACATCTCGAAGCGTCGGATGAATCGCTAATCAAAGCTGCGATCAATGCGGTAGCCAACTCCCCCGAAATGAAGGAAGACGAGGAGAGCTTGCGACGCGTCATTCAAAAGCGGAGAAAAGTGGCAGAAGAATACTTCAATCTTATCGCTGGGAGGTTGGGGAAGAATTATTGTCCCGGTCGATCCTGGGAGGCAATTGGCCATATGCTTCTGCACTTCGTACCCAAGATTGTAGTAGCCGATCTCGGAGCTGGAGAAGGCATGATTTCTCAACTTATCGCCCGCCAAGCTGAGAGCGTTTATTGCATCGATAATTCCCCCCAAATGGTAGAAGTCGGAAAGGAACTCGCAGAACGCAATTGCCTCGAGAATCTCCACTATCTGCTTGGCGATATTGAAGACGCGCCGCTCAAGGATGAGACCGCTCATATTTCACTTCTGAGCCAAGCCCTTCATCACGCAAACCGGCCCGAAAAAGCGATCGCAGAAGCATTTCGAATCACGAAACGCGGCGGACGGATAATTATTTTGGATTTGAAGGAGCACAGCTTCGAAAAGGCGCGGGAATTGTATGCCGATACCTGGCTAGGCTTCGCTGAGAACAAAATCCACTCTTGGCTCAACAACGCCGGATTCGAAAATGTCTCCGTTTCGACCGTTGCGAAGGAAGATGACGAGCCTCATTTTGAAACGATTCTCGCGACTGGTATCAAACGGTAGGGCTGGCTATCCCCTACCCAAAGCGATCGTACTGGCCTACGATATCGACTCCATTCGCGAATTGTAGAATGCAGTCAGGTTCTCGAGAATTTTTATACCATCCGTTTCTGAAAGAGCCATTTTAGCTAAGTCACGAGCTTCGCTTAGCTCCATGCTCTGAACCACGAATTTGGCATGAGGCAATAAGCTGGGCGACATGCTCAATGATTCGATCCCGAGGCCAATTAGTAAGGGAACCAAAATCGGATCTCCCGCCATCTCGCCGCATATCGACACTTCAACGTTCCCTTCGCGAGCGTTCTTGACGACCATGTCCAGCATTCTGATCACCGCCGGATGCGTTGGTTCGTAAAGATGGGCAACTCGGTCATTCAATCGATCAACCGCCATGAGGTACTGAATCAGGTCATTCGATCCGATGCTGAAAAACGAGCATTCGGAAACGAGTGTATCACAAGCGATTGCAGCGCTCGGGATCTCAATCATAGATCCGGTTTCAATCGATTCATCAAACGCTATCTCTTCGCTGCGCAACTGCTCTTTGGCGATTTCCAGGCATTCATTTGCCTGCTTCAACTCCTCGAAGCCGCTAATCATTGGATACATGATTCTGACATTTCCATGCACGCTGGCTCGCAAGATAGCGCGCAGCTGCGTAGTGAAAATATCTATATTATCGAGGCAGTATCTTATCGCTCGGTAACCAAGAAATGGATTAAATTCATGTTGCATTCCCAGCTCTGGAGATAGAGACATTTTATCTCCGCCCAAGTCGAGAGTCCGGATAACAACGGGCCTCCCGCCCATTGCTTCGGCTGCGCCACGATAGGCTTCAAATTGCTCATCCTCTGTCGGCAGCGATCTTGTATTGAGAAACAAATACTCAGTCCGAAATAAGCCGACGCCATCGGCTCCGATCTCCACCGCCTTTACCGATTCCTCCGCTGACTCGATATTCGCCTGGAGCTGGATTGGGTGACCGTCCTGGGTCTCGGATACTTTTTTTGAGAATGCAAACAGCCGCTCCTCTATCGAAGCCCGTTCATCCTTAAGCTTCCCGTAGCGAAAGAGCGTATCCTCGCTGGGATTGACCACTACTTTGCCTTCGTATCCGTCTACAAGCACAATGTCTCCCGGAACGACGCTTTGGGAAATATTACCGAGTCCAACCACCGCAGGGATATTCATCGACCTAGCCACGATAACCGTATGGCCCGTTTTTCCCCCGAGATCAGTTACGAGGGCCAGCACATGATCCTTATCGATGCTAGCGGAGTCCGAGGGAGCGATTTCTTGAGCGACAACGACGTGCTTATTATCTGGCCGTTCACCATCATCCAGGGATTCGCCCGTCAGATTGCTAATCAGGCGACGCATGACATCTCGAATATCGCTCGCCCGTTCGCGAAGATACTCGTCGTCGATCTGCCCAAACGCCTCAATATAACGCGTACCCACTCGCCAAAGCGAGGCTTCCACATTTTCCTCAGCCGCTTGCATTTCTCTGACGATCTCGTCGATCAGAGCCTGGTCCTCCAGCACCATTAGATGGGCATCGAAGATTCTAGCTTCTTCCTCACCCAGACTGCCCTCGACTTGATCACGAATCTTCTGGATCTGCTTTCTGGTGGACAACAGAGCGTTTTCAAAGCGGGCAACCTCCGCATGATGATGCTCGATTTCCACTTGGTACTTCGGAATGGCGATTTCCTTTTCGCGCAGGATCGAAACAGGACCATGAGCGATTCCCGGCGATGCTCCGATCCCCGAATACTCTCTTTCCTCTTTCCTCGATTCCATTGTAACGTAGCAATTGATAACTGGCCAGGCCGCGACTGAAACAGCAGCGAACCCGCCCTCGCTGGGCTTCACGATGAAATGCTCGGATATTCCGTCAACCCTATATCCGTAATAGTGGTTTCTTGGAAAAACGCTTGTTCACCCCAGCACTCCCGAACGATTTCCTTAATCCGCCCATACTCATGACTCGAACCCAAGGCAAAACAAGCGCTTCCGCTACCTGACATCAAACCTCGGCAACCGGTATCATCGGATATCCTCTCCAGTAATAGCGGGATCCCCGGATACTTCGCGCCAACCACCGAATCGAAGCTATTTTCCAAAAGATCCGGCAAAGGCAAGTCGCCATTACGCCATCGATCCAACACGTTTTCCACATCATCTGCACTAGCATAACACGATCTTTTAGCCGCCAATGCCTTATAGGCCCAAACCGTCGATATCCCAAAACTTGGTTTGAACAAGGCGACTGAGGTTCCTACGAGCGACTGTCGACAGGGCCCACCCAATGGTTCCAGCTCCTCGCCGCGACCTCTCATAATGAGGGGTTTCCCGTTGAGAAATAGCGGGCAGTCAGACCCGAGACCGGCAGCCAGTTCCAATAGAGCCTTTCCGTCGTCGATCCCGAACAAAGCCGACAAGCCTCTAAGGACTCCAGCCGCATCACTACTACCCCCTCCCAATCCAGCCCCAATAGGAATGCGTTTCACGATTTCTATATCGAGGCCTTCCTCAATACCGAATCTATCGAAAAATCCCTCTGCGGCCCTCCAAGCTAGATTGTCTGCTCCTTCAGAGAGCTCTATTCCTTCTGTTCTCAAGCGGATGCCCCGATTATTCGGACTTCTGCTCAATCGAAGCGTGTCTCCGAATTCAAGCGGAGCGACTAAGCTAGTAAGATCGTGGAAACCATCCCCTCTCCTGCCGGTGACGGCTAGCAGCAAGTTGATTTTGGCGGGACAACACAGCTCGATTTGCATGGGCAAAATGTTAAACCCTTTCCAAGCTGGGTGGCTGGAGCCATTGAGCAAGCTCACAATTATTCAAGAACTTCGGGAGTCGATTCAACCTATTTGCCTTTGCCAGCTAACCTGTATCCTATCTTGATAATTCATTGCGAATATGGGTACCGAAAACGAAACCATCCAATGCGAGCTCATTCTCGCTCTAGATCTCGAAGACCGCCAATCCGCAATAGAACTCGTTCGGCGAGCGGGAGACGAACTTCAATGGGTCAAGATCGGACTGCAAATGTTCACTCGCTATGGCCCCGAATATGTGCGAGAAATCGCCGACCTAGGAAAACGCGTCTTTCTCGATCTAAAGCTGCATGACATCCCCAATACGGTCGGCAAGGCCGTCGAATCGATAAGTGAACTGCCGATCAACATGCTGACGATTCACACATGCGGAGGAAAGGAGATGATCGAGAGAGCCGTCACTGCCCAGCAAGAAACGGCTCCCGACCTCAAGCTTCTAGGCGTAACCGTTCTAACGTCTATGGATGCGGCTTCCTTGTCTGAAATTGGACTGAACCGAAGTCCCGAAGAGCAGGTTCTCGCGATGGCGAACTTGGCAGCAGAATCCGGAATGAGTGGCCTCGTTTGCTCTCCCCACGAGGTTGCAAAGATCGGCGGCCTCCACGGCGATAGGTTTACACTGGTAACTCCAGGCATCAGACCTTCCGGCTCGGACGCCGGCGACCAGAAGCGCATCATGACACCGTCGGAGGCCGCGGAAGCGGGAAGCGACTTCATCGTTGTCGGACGGCCTATCTACAACGCCGATGATCCCGAAGCGGTTGTTCACGGTATACATGAAGAGCTGCAAATGTCGTGACGCACCAGGATTTTGTTACCAAGTTCCTCAAAGGCCTCGGAGCTGAGATCGGAGCCTTCGAATCGCCCGTGCCAGGAATTAAGCCGATCTACATCGACAAGTTTAAAGAATTTGCCGGAATACCCTGCAAAGCGGACTATTACGGAGAAGCTATCAACCTCCCGTTTCTAGATGAATCTCTCGACTACATCGTCGCATCGCATGTTCTTGAACACTCCGCCAATCCAATCGCAGCGCTTGGTGAATGGTATCGAGCGCTTAAACCAGGCGGGATCGCCTATGTAATCGTTCCGGACAAGCGCTATACTTGGGACCGGGATCGCCCCGACACTACATTGGAGCACATGATTGAAGACTATCAGAATGGGGTGACTGACTGCGATCCGACTCACATTGACGATTTTGCTTTCGGAATCGATTGGGCTGAATTCGCGGCGATAACGGAAGAGAATCTCATTGAAGCGCAACGGCGGCACTACGCTGATTCCTGCAAGGAACAAGTCGCGCGAGGCGAGGATATCAACATACATTTCCATGTATTCACCCCCGGTAATTTCAAGTCCCTAATTGCTGACGCTTCACGAATGGAATCGATACCCTACGATTGGGAGACCAAAGCTTTTGAAGAGCAATTTCCAGCCGAACACAAGAACGGCATTCTAGCCATACTAGAAAAGCGGGCGAAAAAGGAATGGCGCCACGCTGTTCCAAACGTCGTTCACAAACTATTCCACCACTCCTACCCCCTAACCAGCACTGCAATTTCGTTCGAAAAACATTGGAAGACAGCGAACAACAATCAATAGCGGCGATTCTCCTTGCAGGAGGTTCAGGCAGGAGGCTTTCCACCGAAAGCGAGGACAAGATCCTGTTGAAAATCGGTGAGAAACCGATCATTCAATACTCGATGGAAGCCTTCGCCGAGAGCGAAAGTGTGGACACCTTAGCCATTGTATTTCGCAACGAACGTCAACGTCAGGCGATAGCGAAGGCCGTTCCCGAAACGCTAACCCATTCGCTAATTTGGGTAAAAGGTGGAGCGGAGCGCCAGGACTCCGTTTGGGCGGGCCTACAAGCTCTTCCCAGCCAAACGGATATCGTCCTCATTCATGATGGCGCTCGACCCATGATTACCAGTCAAGCGATTGGCCAAGTAGCCTTGGCCGCTGAAACCAGCCAAGCGGCTTGCGTTGCCAGCAGAGTCACCAACACTATCAAAAAAGTCGAGCATTCGAATGGTGGATACGTTTTGAACACGTTGAATCGAGATGAGCTTTGGTCTATGGAAACTCCTCAGGCATTCAAGTATTCGCTTATTTATGACGGATACTCCGAGGTAATCGCCTCCAGTCAGAAAATCACCGACGATCTAGCGGCAATCGAAAGCCAGTCCGTTCCGGTTGCGTTTATTGAAAATCCAAATCCCAACCCGAAGTTGACCAATCCCGAAGACATCGCCTATCTTGAGTTCCTAATGCGGCGTTTCCCAAATTGAGAATTCCGTCAGCAATCTACAGACTCAATGAAATTACGAATTGGCCAAGGCTATGACATCCACCCCCTGAAAGAGGGTAGACCGATGATACTCGGCGGCGTATCATTCGATACGCCCTACGGGCTGGATGGACATTCCGATGCAGACGCTCTCACCCACGCCATATGCGATTCTCTTCTTGGGGCCGCCGGCCTTGAAGATATTGGGCACCAATTTCCCAATACAGACCCCAGGTACAAGGATATTGATTCTCAAGAACTCCTGAGAGAAGTCGTCTCTAAACTAGGAGAAAAGGGATTCACCATAGAGAATATTGACGCTACTGTCGTTGCCGAGAAACCGAAAATTGGCTCGCGCATCGAGGAAATGAAACGACGCCTATCCTTAAGCGCTAATATTTCCGAAGAGCAAATCGGCATTAAAGCGACCACTAACGAAGAATTGGGCGCAATCGGGCGAGGCGAAGGGATCGCCGCCTACGCCAGCTGCCTTATCCAGAAGAAACCTACCTCGACCTGGTCCTAAGCTTCCTGACCAATCCAATTTTGCGGACCCCAAAAGCCAATTTGCTGCCACAATAGAACTGAATGAATTGCGTGAAACTATGAAACTTGCCCAAATTCTTGTCCTAGGAACCCTGGCGTTCTTTCCGTCTCTTTTCGCAAATACGCCCGCGGACGAAGCCGCCCAGAACCAAATCCTGTTTTTTGGCAATACCTCCGAGCCCCCCAGCCTGGACCCGCACATCAACTCGTCCGTAAACGGCAGTCGAATCGTAAACTGCTTGATGGAAGGACTAATCTCCTACCACCGTGATGACGACAATATACCCGAGCCCGGTGTCGCCGAATCTTGGAGTCACGATGGATCCTACCGGATATGGACTTTCCGATTCCGCAACAATGCTAAATGGTCGAACGGAGATCCGGTAACTGCCCAAGATTTTGTCTATTCCTACAATCGCATACTAAACCCGGAGCTCGGGGCTAGATACGCGCAACTTCTCTACGCCATAAAGAATGCCCAAGCTTACAACGAATCCAAAGTCCCATTCTCAGACGTAGGTGTACGAGCCATTGACGAACACACTTTGGAAATCGAACTTGAAGGTCCAACTCCACACTTTCCCAACATGGTTAAGCACGCTTCTTGGTTCCCCGTTCACCCTCCAACGATTGAATCTGCTGGCGGCATGGTAAAACAAGACTCCAATTGGACTCGGGAGAATTATGTGGGCAACGGAGCCTTCACATTGAAGGAATGGAGCATGAACAAGGTCATTATAGTGGAAAAGAATCCAATGTACTGGGACGCTGATAAGGTTCGACTGAAAGAAGTGCACTTCTTCCCCACCGAAAGCGCCAACACCGATAATCAGCGGTTTGATGCTGGTTCCAACCACTATGTTAATACCATCCCCAGCGATCTCATTCCCACTTATATGGAAAATGGTGAACCTAGTCTGAGAGAAGAACCATACCTAGGGACGTATTTTTACCGATTCAATACCCGAAAAAAGCCATTGAACGACGTTCGCGTTCGGCGAGCCTTAACCTTGGCCATCAATCAAAGAGCAATCGTCCGGAGAATTACCAAAGGCGGGCAAACTCCAGCAACAGGATATACGCCGCCAGGAATATCTGGATACAAAGCGCCCGAGCTTGTAAAGTACAATCCCAGAGATGCCAGAAATCTGCTTGCCGAAGCAGGCTATCCCGGAGGCGAGGGATTCCCTAAACTTACCCTTATCTACAACACTACCGAGGCCCACCGCGACATCGCAATCGCCATTCAGCAAATGTGGAAAAGCGTTCTCGGAATCGATATTGATCTAAGAAACCAAGAATGGAAGGTATTCTTGGATACAGTCCAGCAAGGCGACTACGACATAGCGCGAGCGGGATGGATTGGCGACTACATGTATCCCGATACATTCCTTTTCATGTGGACAACAGGGAATGGCAACAATGAGACAGGCTGGAGCAATGCGAAATACGATAAACTAATCTCAGATTCCTACTTGGAAGCCGATCCGGAAAAACGGCTCAAAATGCTCTACGATGCGGAGACGATTCTGCTAGAAGAAATGCCCATCGCTCCGATTTACTTCTATACTCGCAATTACAGATTGGATACGAGAGTGAGAGGCTGGAATCCGAAACTCTTGGACAACCATCCATTCAAGTACGTTTATTTCGAAAATTGACAGGGCAGGCCGTTTGCTTCGTAAATTCGCGAAAGCTACAGCTTTTAACCAATAACGACCTAGCCATTGATCCGCTTTCTCCTCATTCGCCTGCTTCAATCGGTACCAGTCTTGCTGGCTATCTACACCATCACGTTTGTGATGATAAAAGCGACGCCCGGAAGCCCATTCGATGATGAGCGAAAAGTCCCCCCCGCTGTCCTGGAAAAGCAAATGGAATACTACGGGTATGGGGACTCGCTCTTGAGCCAATATGTGAATCTGCTCTACCGCCACATTACCTTCGACTTCCCCCCCATAGCCAGTGTGCCCGGATTGACCTCTGGCGATATCATTAAAGAGCATTTTGGCACCTCCATAGAGCTCGGACTACTCGGAATGGCCGCTGCTTTGCTAATTGGCATCCCAGCGGGGATTCTAGCTTCCTGGAAAAAGAACACCGTATTTGATTATATCCCCATGAGTTTGTCGATGACAGGCATTTGCCTACCGACTTTCGTCATTGGGCCCATTTTGGCGCTCGTTTTCGCCCTACAATTGAAGTGGACTCCAGTTTCCGGCTGGTTCGGTTGGGAATATCGCATTCTTCCGGCTCTCACCTTGGGTCTTTTTTACTCCGCTTATATCGCCCGCATGACGCGAGGAGGCATGCTTGAAGTGCTTGGCTTGGACTACATCCGTACCGCCCGAGCGAAAGGCCTCTCCAACGCCGCGGTCGTTTTCAAGCACGCGCTCCGCGGAGGCATCATGCCTGTAGTCTCTTTTCTGGGACCCGCCATTGCAGGCGTTATAAGCGGATCATTCGTCGTGGAAACGATATTCCAAGTACCCGGTCTAGGGCGGCACTTTGTGCAAGCTGCTCTCAATCGTGACCACTCACTAATAGTGACGACTGTATTCTTTTATGCGATACTGATTATAGTAGCCAACATAATCGTTGATATTGTTCAAATCTATTTGAACCCAAAACTTCGTTACGATTGATGGCGCAAATTCGGCTCAGCCCAAATGAGAGCAAGCTTCCCTCGTCCGAAGGTCTGGTGGAACCGCGTTCTCTGACAAACGATGCCTGGCTGAGGCTCCGCAAGAATCGGCTCGCCATGTTTGGGCTAGTTTTTTTCGCCTGTATCACGATCCTATCCTTCTTGGGACCGCTATTTTACCAACACAGTCCCGAAAGCATTTCTCTTTCTCTCGGCAGCCAACCCCCATTCACTCGCGTCCAATTGATCGAGGTTCGATTCGATGAGGAAAAGGCCACTCCCGACGAAGTTATCACCACCGATGAATTCATCGATATCTATGCCGATGATCCAGAATCAGATCTAGCAAAGCTTAACAATAAGACGCAAACCGACATAATTGGAATCTATTTTAAGCGACTAGATCGTTTCCATATTTTGGGTACAGACACCAAAGGCCGGGATACGCTCGCCCGGATAATGCAAGGAGGGCGCATTTCCCTGGGAGTCGGATTCGTCGCTACCATCGTCGCTCTACTGATAGGCGTTGCCTACGGATCTATTTCTGGATACGTTGGCGGAAAGGTCGACTCTTTCATGATGAGGCTCGTGGACATACTTTATGCACTGCCTTTTCTCATATTCGTAATTCTGCTCATGATCGCATTTCAGGATTTTGAACATCAATTGATCCTGATCTTCATCGCTATTGGAGCAGTTGAGTGGCTTACGATGGCTCGAATAGTTCGCGGCCAGGTTAACAACATTAAAAGCATGGAATTCGTCGAGGCCGCTCGAGCCAACGGCGTTTCCACCGCATCGATTATCATCCGCCATCTAGCCCCTAATATCCTGGGGCCGGTAATAGTCTATGCAACTCTGCTCATTCCCGCGGTTATGCTGTTGGAATCCACCCTTTCATTTCTCGGGCTCGGCGTGCAGGAGCCAAGCGCGTCTTGGGGAACGCTAATCAAGGACGGCGCTGACCGTATGGCCTCCTATCCCTGGCTTCTCGTAGTGCCCTCCCTATTCTTCTCGCTAACCCTTTTCGCTATGAATTTCTTGGGCGATGGGCTGCGAGATGCTCTGGACGTAAAATCATCGAAAGACTGACCCGCGTCCATGAACTTCAAGTCAAACCGCCTATGCTGAAAGACTTAAAGCTATTTTTGGAGTTGCTACATCCCTACAGGCATCGCGTTCGGCTAGCTCTCGTTATTGGAGGAATAGCCGGGCTATGCACGGGGGCGGGGATCACAATCGGGGCTGAAAAACTCTTCGGCATCGTTCTCAATGGCTCTCGTGGGATGCCAACGGGCTCGGTCATCGCAATAGCCAGTATATTTCCGATCCTCTTTCTCGTTATCGGCATATGCACTTTCCTGAGCGCCTATCACTTGAACCACGCGGGCTTGAGCGTCATACGCGATTTGCGGGCAGAGATGTTCTCCCACATCCAGCGACTGCCCCTAGCCTTCTTTCAAACCAAGAAGACTGGCGACCTCATCGCTCGCTTAACCGCCGACACGCAAGCGATGCAATACGCCCTCACCATAACGGGACGCGATCTCGCGATCGCCCCGCTGACCTTTCTCGGGGCAGTTGGTATGCTGGCTTACAAAGGCTGGGAACATGATGGCGTAATTTACATTTACTGCAGCATCGCCCTGCTCCCTCTGGTGATCTTCCCAGTAAGGAAACTAACTCAGAAGCTGGGGCAGAAAGCCAAAGCCCAGCAAGAGGAGCTAGCCACCGTCACCAACGACCTTTCCCAGAATATTGGGGCGGCAAAAGAGGTGCGGGCCTTCAACCTTCAATATAGGGAGAATGATCGGTTCGCATCCAGACTATCCGAGTTGTTTCGCTCGCAAATGAAGGTCGTTAAATACACATTTTCTCTCTCCCCGTTCGTTGAGATCATCTCCTCAGTTGGCCTGGCATCGGCTTTCGTCATCGGCTACTACAAAGGAGTTAGCGGGGAAGTATTCATCGCCATATTTGCCGCCCTTTATTTCAGCTACGCCCCCATAAAGCGAATAAGCTATCTCGCAGGGGAACTAAAAAAGGGCGCTGAATCCCTAAAGCGGATACGAGAAATTCTAGCAGAATCCATAGGGATCGACGAGCCCGATGATCCAGCGGATGTCGGCGACCCTGGAGGCGAGATCGTCTTCAGCGAAGTTTCATTCGCTTATGGCGATACACCCGCTCTTTCTGGAATATCTACGAAAATCGATCCTGGATGCGTTTGCGCTCTAGTCGGGCCTAGCGGAGCCGGAAAAAGCACCTTTGCCAATCTCGTTCCTAGATTCTACGACGTAAGCGCGGGAAGCATTTCGCTAGATGGTATCGATATCCGCAATATCAATACTAGTCAGCTTCGTGAGCAAATTGCCATCGTTTCGCAGGATCCCGTGCTTTTCGATGACTCCATAATGGAGAATATCCGACTCGGCCGCCAATCGGCAACCGATGATGAAGTCGCACAGGCCGCCAAACAGGCATTCGCCCACGAATTTATAGAAAATCAAGAAAGCGGATACCGTACAATTGTTGGAGAACGTGGAGCCCGGCTGTCCGGCGGGCAAAAGCAGCGTATCGCCATCGCACGGGCCTTTCTCCGCGATGCTCCCATCTTGATTTTGGATGAAGCCACTTCCGCTCTGGATTCCGAGAGCGAAGGCAAGGTCCAGCATGCACTTGAGCGACTCGTCGCAGGCAAAACCGTACTCATGATCGCCCACAGATTCAGCTCCATCAAGATCGCCTCTAAGATTATTGTTTTCGAGGATGGCCATATCATCGACGAAGGCAGCCATGCGGCTCTATACGATCGTTGCCTGCTTTACAAAAGCCTCTACGATCAGCAATCAGGCTAAAGCCCCACCTGGATTGGGCTATTTCTGACATTCGCCTATTCGGAATTAATCGAGCTCCCGTGGCTATTCGATATCCTATAATAGGCGTTCACCAGGTCTTCAGCCTCTCTTTGGATTGTAAAGGCCGATTCGATACGTTCTCGAGCTGATTCCGCCATACGTTGAAGTTTAAGGGGATCATCGGCCATTTGGACAAATCGTTCTCGGATATCGGTGGCGCTGCCACAATCCACTAGAAAGCCATCCTTTCCATCCCTGACCACCAGTTCAAACCCGCCGGTTCGGCTAGCGATAACGGGAGCGCCGGAACTCATAGCCTCTAAGCAAGTCAACCCGAAGCCCTCGACACGGGATACCGAGGCAACCATCGACATGGCTCCGTAGAGGGCTGGCAATTCCTTGAAATCAACTTCGCCAAGCCAAACAAAACGGTCTGCCAAACCAGCTTTTCTTATTTGGTCTTTCAGCCCCTGAACAAAAGGCTCATGCTTAGGCGTGGTCTTTCCGACGATTACCGCGGTATACTCCGGAAATCGAGGCAATGCGTCGATCATTGCTTCAACAAATAAATCCACGCCTTTTTGAGGACGAATTCGCCCGAATATGCCGATACCTCTCGATCCAGGTAACCCCAATTCCCTCCATGCCATCGGTTTGTCTTTAATAAACGGATACGAATCAACATCGATTCCATGGGGAATAACAAAATCCGCAGTTCGATCCAAAAAGCTTCCGGCTCTCTCGGAAGTGGTAATGATGGCATCCATACGATGATACAGAAATCGCGTGTAACGACTATGCTTTCGTTGAGCTGTTGAGGTAAAGACCAGCCTCAAGTCTCTCCTGTAAAGCTTCTTTAAGACTAAGCCCCATAGCATTTCAATATTGCGGCGGGCATGGTAAACGCGGGTAAAGCCATCGTCTAACGGCTTTTTGGTGATTCTCAGCAGTTCGCGAAAACGAACGACTGGAAGGTCGCCCTTTACGAAGGCGTCTCCCCAAATCACGAGCGGGATCATTTCCATCTGATAGGGCAAGGTTTGCAGCATGGTGGAAGTCACCCCTGAAAATCGCCGCCCCAAATTCGGGAGGATCAATCTGGGCGTTGGCTGCGCTTCGGTCTTCTCCATAGATCAAAGGCGGGAAGTATCAGGAGGATCTCCTCCGCGGCAAGTCGCCTTTAGCGAAGGCTCTTTTCCTGTCAGGATAGAGGTTAAATACTCGAGCTGAAGCATCGAGCTACCAATCAAACCATGATATCATGAACCACGCGTCCGTGGACGTCGGTGAGGCGAAAGTCTCGACCCGCATAGCGATAGGTCAATTCTTCGTGATTGATCCCGAGCAAATGCAAGATCGTGGCATGGAAGTCGTGAACATGCACCGGATTCTCTTCCACCAACATGCCCAACTCGTCGCTGGAGCCATAGACCATGCCTCCTTTAACGCCTCCCCCGGCTAGCAACATGGAGAAAGCCGTGCTGTGGTGATCCCGACCCGCAGCTACATCCTCTTTGTGGAGCTGTGTGTAAGGTGTACGACCAAACTCGCCTCCCCAAATAACCAGCGTATCCTCGAGAAGACCTCTTCGCTTTAGATCCGTGATCAATGCCGCCCCGGCTTTGACCATTGGGAGGCTTTGCGGTTGCGGCTTCCGGAAAGCCCAGAATTCCCGAGTTGCTTCCCAATCAACTCCTCGTTTCAGAGCTTCAGACCGCTCCGCGATCTCTGAGGAGGCTTTGTCCTCCCCCCATACGGTCGACATTTCTAAGCACATCGCCAATAGGGAGAAAAGCGCTACTCGGGACAAAAACACGCCCTAACTCCTAGCAGGTAAGCCCCTGGAAAGCTAGTTCAATTTTGACTGGCGAATGCCAACATTTTCTGAGACAAACCCCTCTTCTCAGGTATCGAAATTTCAACAGATTTTCCTTGAAACCAGATCCAAAAAGTTGGCGTTAACTCTAACGATTTGGTCAGCCTCTTAATATAGACCTCACCCACTATTCCCCCTATGAAAACCATCCTTCTATCCCGTCTACCTTTACGATTATTCCTGGCGTTTGCAGTCGGCGCCTTCGCCAGCTTGTCCCATACGGCCCAGGCTCAGGAACTCTCCGCGGAAGAAAAGCAGAAGCGCATCAAGATGATCGAAAAGCGGGTTAACGAGCAAACCTACGATTTTCTAGACAAGATGGGCGAAATGGAGGGGGAAACCGTACAGGCAATCGGAACCCAATTGCAGCGGTTTTTCTATCTACGCCAACTCGTTCAAGCAAAAATTCAGGCCGCCCGCCAATCCGCAGGCGACAACCCGCGAGCACGCCGCCAGGCGATGATGCCAATAAGAGAAGAACTGACGTCACTGTATGCCCAACTGAACAAAGGAGCAAAAAAGGCCCTCAGCAAAAAAGAGCTAAAGCAATTCAACAAAGTCCTGAAAGAAGTAGCTCCACAACCCCAACAAGGCCGTGGAGGTCCCGGTGGCGGCGGACGCGGGGGACGCTAATAATCAAGCGCCAGAAGGATCGAGTCGCTCAGGCGACCACATGTTTCTCCCGAAGGGCCTGCCCAACAGGAGAAGGGGGTCGAGATTTTTTACTCTTTGCATTTGATCCTCTAGGGTCTATTGTAGCCTGAGTTAAACTTCTATGAATTGTATTCAATAATTGGTTACAATAAATTTTCCTCGTCCTCCTCAGATTCGAATTCACGCGTTCGCTTTAACTGCATGAAGCCTCTACATCAACTGCAAAGACTATCACAAATTCAAACGGCGATCGGAGCCATCACTATTCTGCTTCTCCAAAGCATTTCCTTCTCAGAGGACTCACTCCCAGACCATCTGGTCGAGCTGGCTTGGGCCTACGCAATCGAGACAGAGCCCAATCCTCCCTTCGAGGATCACGGCGGCACCTACGGACTTCCCGGTACACCGAAACGCTTTACTCGCGAGCAGATCATTGGCGCCAAAGACGGGGTTCGGTTCCAAACCGCTCCCGCCGATTGGTTTCCACAGGACCATCCGGAAATGCCGGAAATCTATGCCTACGGGGATCCCGACAGAAAGATTATAGCCTGCGCCCTCTGTCACTACCCAAACGGCAAAGGCAAAGCGGAAAACGCTCCACCCGCGGGTCAAAACAAGGATTATCTGATACAGCAGCTTCTGGATTTTAAGAATGGCCTGCGGAAAAGCGCCGAGCCTCGTAAAACGAACTACCAGCTTATGATCGACTGCGCGGTCGGCATGACAGAAGAGGAAATCGAATCTGTTTCCGAATACATGGCTTCGATGCCCTGGACAAAATGGATTCAAGTCGTCGAAACCGATACCGTACCTAAAACTCGTATACGAGGAGGGTTGCATATTCCACTGGAAGGTGATGAATCGAGAACGGAGCCCATTGGCGATCGGATCATCGAAACCCCAGTCCATTCCTATCGCACCGAATTTCTCAGGGATCCACGAGCAGGCTTCATCGCCTACGTTCCGCCTGGTTCCATTGAGAAAGGCAGAGAGCTCGTCACTTCAGGCGGCGGTAAAACCTTGCAATGCGCGATATGCCACGGACCCGATCTCAATGGCATTGCCAACGTTCCCGGAATAGCCGCTCGTTCGCCTAGCTACATGGCCCGGCAATTAAACGATATGAAGCAAGGAACCCGAAAGGGTGCGATGTCAGCTTTGATGGCGCCAGTCGTTCAAAACCTCAGCTCCGAGGACATTCTCAATATTGTCGCCTACACAGCATCTCTAGCCGCCCCGCTTCCTGACTACGAAAAATGAAGCCCAAGGGCTCTTTCCTATCCCCAGGAACCCAATTATTCTGAATACAGTTAAAGACTGTCCGTGATTGCATCGAGAGCGACTCGCTCTCAATAATCCAGTCTTACAAATCAGACTTTTAAAACGAACCCAAACCATCTATCAAATGAGCATCTCGATTCGATGGATTATCTGGATTTGCAGCCTCGGAATTGCAGGCGCTATCGCCCAGGATCGTCCCAACATCCTTTTCATTTTTTCTGATGACCATGCCTATCAGGCGGTCAGCGCCTACGATGGCAGTCTGAATCAAACGCCGCACATCGATCGCTTGGCGGAGGAAGGCATGCTATTCGAGCGTTGTTACGTAACGAACTCCATTTGCGGCCCGCAGCGAGCCTCCATCCAGACGGGCAAATATTCCCACAAGAATGGCTTCCTGAGAAACGGGAACAAATTCGACGGGACCCAACAAACCTTTCCCAAGCTCATGCGGAAAGCCGGCTACCAAACGGCCGTCATTGGCAAATGGCACTTGGGCGAACACATGGCCCCTCAGGGTTACGACTACTCCGAGGTTCTCATCGGCCAGGGTCCCTACTATAATCCTCCCATGCTGCGCGACGCAGACGGAGACGGAAAGAATCCAGAACGCATCGAGCATGTTGGCTATACGAGCGACATCATTTCAGACCTTACGCTCAAGTGGCTGAAAGAAGGACGCGATCCCGACAAGCCGTTCATGCTCATGACCCAGCACAAGGCTCCTCACCGGAATTGGCAGCCGGGGCCCAAATATTTGACCAAGTACGACGATAGGCAAATGCCAGAGCCGCCAACGCTGTTCGAGGATTATAGCCGCCGACTGAAAGCCCACCGCGATCAAGCCATGCAAATTGATCGCGACCTCAATGCCAACGACCTCAAACTGGTGCCGCCAATCAATCTGACGCCTGAGCAGTTAAAAACATGGACCAACGCCTACCGCGAAAAGAACAACGCGTTCCTCGATGCCCGATTGGATGGCGTGCAAGAGACGCGCTGGAAATATCAGCGCTACATCAAAGACTATTTGCGCTCCATCGCCTCTGTTGACGACGCCGTCGGCGAGCTCCTAGACTATTTGGACGCATCTGGACTAGCTGAAAACACCATCGTGATCTACACCTCCGACCAAGGATTCTACCTGGGTGAGCACGGCTGGTTCGACAAACGTTGGATCTACGAGGAATCCTTGAAAACCCCATTTCTGGTTCGCTGGCCGGGATCCGTGCAAGCGGGTAGCGTCAACGAGAACATCGTTTCCCCGATCGATTTTGCCGCCACCTTCCTAGAGATCGCCGGGGCCAATGTTCCTCGCGATCTCGATGGAGCCAGTCTCGTTCCCATCCTGAGAGGAAACACGCCGAGAAATTGGCGAAAAACTCACTACTATCATTATTATGAATACCCAGGCTGGCACCTAGTGCGACGCCACTACGGAGTGGTTGATGGACGCTACAAGCTCATCCACTTCTACGAGGATGATGTCGATGAGTGGGAACTGATTGATCTCGTTGCCGATCCACTTGAGCAGGTGAATTTTTACGATCATCCAGACTACCGCGATATTCGCAGAGATCTGGGTAAAGAGCTAGATCGTCTGCGCGCCAAATTCGATGTAGCCCAAAAGGATCCCGCTGCTTCCTTCGAAGTCGGCGACACGCCCGCTCGATACCGCTTTTTCGAGTAGGGTATACTCAATTTATGAAAGCTCTTCCGAGGCTAAAGGTAGGGAGGATCGTCTCGATCCTACGAAACTCGAACGCGGAGGACCGAGACGGTCCTCCCTACCAAATAACCGAAGCAACAGTCTTCGCTACCGCAATTGCGGGGCTACGCCCTTCAAGAGCTTCGGGGCATTAGACCCGATCCGAATAAACAAGCAACGTCCTGATACATCGTTTTTATGAAACCGTCCTTTCAATCCACAATCTCGCGAATCCTAACGCTAATCGCCTTTGCTACAATGACTACGAGTTGCTCGACCCACACAGACCCGGAAACAGCTCCGCCGCTTCGCCACGTGGTGCTATTCAAATTCAAGGACGACGCTTCGCCGGTCCAGATAAAGGCTATCGAGGAAGCGTTTCGAGCCCTGCCCGCCAAAATCCCTGGAATTACACAATTCGAGTGGGGAACGGATGTGAGCATCGAAGGCAAGGCCCAAGGATTCACCCACTGTTTCCTGGTAACTTTCCAAGATGAGGCGGCCAGAGAGGTTTACCTCCCGCACCCCGATCACAAAGCCTTCGTGGAAATCCTGAAACCTTCGCTTGACAAAGTTACGGTGGTCGACTTTTTCGCTACTGACTCGCAAGGCGCCAGCAATGTCGATGGCAAGTTGCGTCACGTGGTGCTCTTCCAATTCAAAGAAGAAACCAGCGATGAAACCTTGCGGGCCGTCGAGGGCAAATTCACCTCGCTTCCTGGAGATATACCGGAAATCGCCGCCTACGAATGGGGCACCAACAACAGCCCGGAAGGATTGGCAGATGGATTCACTCATTGCTTTCTCGTCACTTTCGATGATGAAGCTGGGAGAGAAGTCTACTTGCCCCATCCCTCTCACAAAGAGTTCGGCGCCCTCGTTCGCCCAAATGTGGAAAAGGTGCTGGTGTTCGATTTTGTGTCTAGCGAGTAGGACGCGCGCGTCGCCCGTCGATACCCCTGATCGGGGCTGTCAGACATATTTGCATGTGCTATAATCCAATCAGGATGCTACATATGTAGGAGCGGCTTTACGC
>MDTA01171130.1_pt1 | contig 33673 bp, 44 predicted proteins | sample 811151 | NCBI WGS metagenome assembly MDTA01 (sample SAMN05326648, study PRJNA326480) | marine metagenome | isolation source: seawater | place: Indian Ocean: South | collected 2010
AAACTCGACAGCCTTGTTAGCCTGTGTGAATGCAGTGAACACTGCCTTAGGGTTATCTTTAACAGCCTTCTTCCAGCCGTTAAGATATACTGCATGGTCTTTGCGTGGCTCAGGTGATACGCCAAGCAATACTGACAGGATAGCTGCACCAGTCTCAGCAACTAACTCTTCAAAGGCATAGTCACTATCACCAAACATCTTGCCTTTGGTTCTGTCGATACGTCCATTGCTGCCAGTCCAGTGCACCAACTCATGCAACAGAGTAGAGTAGTAGGCCTCATCAGCTGTGCTAGTAGCTGTGCCCTGGAAGTCTGCCTTGTTAGGCATTTGGATATAGTCACCAGCTGGGCTGTAGAATGCACGGCCACCGCCATGTCTGATATCTGCACCGCAGTTAGCAACAAACTCTTCTGCTGCCAGGCAGTCTGCAAACTCTACATCATCAGCTGGTGCAGGCTGTGCGTCATCAGCAAGGCCGCTGATTTGGTCACGGTTCCACACCTTGTAATTCTTCAGCATCCAAACATTCTTTTTAAGAACATCACCGTCCTCATTCTTGAGCACGTTGCCGTCAGCATCTTTGGCATCTACCTCAAGACGTTTCCAAAAGAAAACATCCTCAGCACCTTTAGGAACAACGCCACCTAGTGCAGTCCATTGCTTGTATGTACCCCACACGTTGCTGCTGTATCCCTTGTCACATGAAACCATAGACAACCAAAAGACATTGATGCCCTGGTATTGTTTCTTGCTGGCAACATTCATAGGCAAACCTTCTGCTGCCTTGGTGGCCCAGGGTTTAACCCAGTCTGTGCCGTGCTCTTCCATCAGTGCAGTAATCTTGTCTGCAACTTTGGCAATCATCTCTGCCTGGCTCATGCCTTTTTTCTTATATGTTTTTGTCATCGCTTTTGTCCTTCCTATTTAAAGTTACGTTTAATTTCACCAACGCAGTCCATTACAAATACACACCAGCCAATGATGCCTACGGTGCCGCCTGCAAAAAGAATTAAAAAGATTGTGTCAGCCATTTGTTTTGTCCTGTTCTGATTACGTTCTTATATACAGTTAATATTTATCTGATATATTGTCAAGCTATCTAGTAAATATTTTTTTATGAAGGAGAAAACTAGTGCAAAAACAACAGGATAATGCTGAAGAAAAACAGCTAGACCTGGTGCCTATGTATGTAAAAGTTAGCCCTGAGGTTAAGCAGCTGGTGCAAGAAAAGGCCAGGCTGGAACGCAGGACGTTAGCTAGTATGGTTGAGGTTATTCTTAGAGATAGCTGTAAGGATACGGTACGCAGTGCGTAGGCCCAGTAAGTTTAAGAATAAACGCATCACCCTGGACGGCATAAAGTTTATGTCCAAGGCTGAGGCAGCGTACTACTGGTGTCATATAAAACCAAAGCTGGAGGGTGGGCACATCAGTCACCTGGAATTCCAGCCTAGAATTAGGTGTGAGATAGGAGGGAAAAAGATATGCGATTACATAGCGGATTTCAGGTACATCGACACCCAGGAAACCAGCCCACAAGGAGCACACGGTTGCAGCGTAGTGGTGGAGGTGAAGGGATATCAAACAGACGTATACAAACTAAAGATGAAACTGGTGAAGGCGTTGTATCCCAGTATGAAAATCTTAGTGATATCTGCAAGAGAATTAGCCTCAGAGATATCGTCATTGCCACAGCAAGAGTAACTGAGGTGCCAGCCAGGCTTATCTTATCTGATAGACGCAGGGCTGAGGACGTTATTGCCAGGCAGATTGTTTATACATTGGCAGCTGAGTTAACTACATACAGCTACCCACAAATAGGTAAAAGCCTGGGGCGTGACCATACCAGTGTCATCCAGGGCATCAGGGCATTTGAACGCAAGACAGTTAAACGTCCATTCCTGGTGCAGTTATTAGACCAGGTAAGGCAGGCAGTGCTGGAAGGTGGACAGGTTGAAAAAGACTAAGCTAACGCCTGACCCAGTGCGTGACCCACCAGTTAAATCAGGTGGACAGTATCAGTGTCCTGGGCCGCATATGATTATGCCAGCCAGGTGTTACGGTGACGATAGATTTAATCAGTACCCTATGACGTTCAGGGCCTTTGCTATCTGTTGCAGTCATGCCAACAGCTGGACAGGTATATTTTTTCCTAACCAATTATACATAGCCAATGTACTGCAATGCTCACAGCAGGCAGTGTCTCAGCATATGCGTAAACTTATAGAGTATGGATACATAGAGAAACTACGCAATGCTGACATGAGGCGGCAGTACGGTAAACGTGGTGCACTGTGGCGTGTCATCTATGACCCTACTAAAACCCTGGATGATTGTATTGCAGGACAGCCAGCTGCTGACCGTGACCCTGAACTGGAGGCTGAGGTTGCCAGGCATACACTGAATGTTGCAAAGGCTGGGGCCAGGAAGAAGAGTATAAAGGCTGTGGATAAAGAACCATTAAACAAGGTGGACATTGTACAAGGTACAGCTAGTAAAGGTAATGGGATAGATACAAATAACAAGATGGACGTTGTACTAGATAACAAGCCACAGCTAGTAAATAACTCCCTGGATATAACTAGTATAAATACTATAGGGGAAATTAAGGAAATAGATTGTAGAAAACTGTGTAACGGTTATGCAGGAATACTACAGTCTATCTATGGTCAAAGCTGGTCATATGACATGAGACAGATGCAGATAGCTGAAGAGATACTGAAGGCAGGCTATACAGTGCAGTCATTCCTGGAAGATGCAACAGGTGTAGTAACCTGGAAGAAAGAGAAGAACCAGCAACCACCGTACAGCCTACAATACTTTATGAGCAGGAAGGTATCACAGCAGAAGGCCAAGCATGGCAAGGATGCTATGGATATTGTCAAGCAACTCAGCAACAGAATGAAACTACGATGATACAAAACGCAAAGGAACCATCAGGATTTGTACAGCCAAGGCAACATTTATTTTATTTGTCTTGGATGGCTGGTAAAAATAGCTGCAAAAGCCCAGCATTTACAACGGTTTGCAGCAAAATCGACCCCTTGGGGGGTGGCCCCATACCTATATGGATGGGGGTTTCCTCAAAATATTTTGGGGTTTTTGTTAAAACGAAAGGAGGCAGTCTATGAAAGTAGACAAGCTATACGATTTAGTCCAACCCAAAGAAACCGATAAGGTGGGTGAGGACGGTAAGCCAATCACACGTTGGCAGAACCTGGGCATCGCATTCTACAAGGATGGCGAAATCACAGGAATTAAAATGGAGGCATTACCTATACCAAACAAAGACGGTGAGATATGGCTGCGATTGTTTGAGAAAAAGCCTAAAGCAGGCGGTGGTGATAACTCAGGAGGAGATAGTCCGTGGTAATCAAGAAGGTAAAGAAACTTTGGCAGGGCAAATATGTGTCTGTCAGAGACTATGAGGTTGCCAAGGCAATACGCCAGGGCGGCATGAGGATTAAACATGGCGATGATATGATGCAGTTAGATGTAAGCCAGCTAGAGCAGCTGAAACCTACTGGGCGTTTTCATCAGTCCAAGTTTAATGGTGAATATCAATTAGTGGATATTACCTTCAAGCCTCTTACTGAGCACCCTGACCAGGGGAGTTTATTGTAATGGCAAAACGAGTAGTACCACCTGTAGGACGATTTGGCGGTGTCGGAGAGATACGCAAGAGATTGAGAGGCAGTCAAATCATCTATGACAATCGTGATGGCCTGGCAACAGAAATGCTGGGCCTAGCGAAAGCCAGGATAACAGATATCTTTGATTGGAACGGTCAAAAGCTAGAGTTAAAGGATGCAAAGGATATTCCTGACCATGCATTGGCTGCAATCAAGAAAATAAAAATAACACCGACACAAAGCGGTGAGGATATCGTTGAGGTGGAACTAGTCGATAAAGTGCGAATGATGCAGCTGCTGGCAAAGTCTGCTGGCCTCCTGGACACAGAGAAGGACGCAGATAAGCCAGCGGTTGTTGATATACAAATGGTTATGCCTGAGGAGGACAAGAATGAATGAGGCGTTGATGATGGCGTATGACCTAAAGCATCAGATTGATTTGCTGCCAAGCAGCGTTAAGGGTGAAACAAAAGTCGATGGTGCGGAAACAGAATTGTCCATGCAGCAGCGGATAGCCCAAATAATAATTTTAACTGAGAAGGTGTTTAATGAAAAAGTCAGATAAGAAATATGAAATTTTGTGGACAGCGTACCACACTGCAATAGTGATATTACTCGCTGGGTTGTTGATAGTAGAGGTTTTGGAATATCTAAGATACCCAGCACATTTCTTTGGGGTGTAGTGTGAAAGCTAAGAAGTGTGCACATTGCGATGTCTTACTACCCCAGGGGAACCAGCCTAAGCAGGCGTTATGCGGTGAATGCTGGATTGAGAACGCAAAAAATGAAATGAGAAAGAAAGGATGGAAGGTGCAAGATGGCAGAACAAAACCCAGCCGTAACAAAACTTGATTTTAGCGGCAGTCATACAGTAGCCAAGTTTATGCGGTCTAAAGGATTTGTTCGTGGACTGATGGGGCCTGTAGGTAGCGGTAAGTCCTATGCCTGCTGTGCTGAGTTATGGCGTAGGGCTGTGCAGCAAAAGCCAAGCCCCAGGGATGGCATTAAGTATTCCAGGTTTGCTATTGTTCGTAATACGCATCCTATGTTGAGAACCACAACGCTCAAGACATGGATGGAACTTATGCCTGAGCATATATGGGGTAACGTCAAGTATGCACCGCCAATCACTCATCATATTAAGCTACCGTCAAAGGGTGACGCTGCTGGTATTGACTGTGAGGTTATCTTCCTGGCGTTGGATGACCCCAAGGACGTTAGAAAGCTATTATCACTAGAATTGACAGGAGCCTGGGTTAACGAGTGTCGAGAGTTACCAAAAGCCGTTATAGACGGCCTTACTCATCGTGTAGGCCGTTATCCTACAAAGGCAGATGGTGGCCCTACCTGGCATGGGGTTATCCTAGACAGTAACCCTTGCGACACAGACCATTGGTATTTTAACCTAGCTGAGGGGAAGGATAGACCTACTGGCAAATATGCCTGGGAGTTTTTTAAGCAGCCCCCTGGCGTTATAGAGGTAGAAACCGATGAGGTTCCTGAGGATATGCCTGAGGCCAGCGGTTTTATCCAGGCAGCTGGTAAATGGTGGAGAACAAACCCAAAAGCTGAAAATTTAAAAAATTTGCCAACAGGATACTACGAGCAGTTACTTGGTGGAAAAAAACTAGATTGGATTAAATGCTATGCCAAAGGTGACTATACCTACGTTCAAGAAGGTATGCCTATTTGGCCTGAGTATGATGATACCAGTATGTCTATGGATTTGGAACCTGAGCCAGGTATCCCTATTCAGGTTGGCCTTGACTTTGGTTTGACCCCTGCTGCTGTGTTTGCACAGCGAATGCCTAATGGCAGATGGCACGTTCTACATGAACTGGTTACGTTTGACATGGGCCTAAATAGGTTTGTGCAAATGCTCAAGGATGACATGGGCATCTACTTTCCGAAATATCAATTTATGATATGGGGTGACCCAGCTGGTGAACAGCGTGACCAAATCTATGAGACAACAGCATTCGACCATATGAGAACTATGGATATGCTTGCCAGGCCCTGTGCTACAAACGATTTCAAAGTAAGGCGTGAGGCTATGGCAATACCAATGCAGCGGCTTATAGAAGGCAAGCCAGGGTTCCTTGTAAATAAAAAATGCGAAAGACTGCGTAAGAGTTTATCAGGCGGTTATCATTTCAAACGTGTCTCTATGGGGGCAGGCCAGGAACGATACAGGTCTACACCAAACAAAAATGAACATTCACATATTGGCGATGCAGCTGGCTATTGCTTGCTGGGCGGTGGTGAACACCAATCAATGACCAGGAAGAAAGTGGGTGTTGCACAAAAACAACAAACTATAAAGGTATTGGATTTCGATGTTTTCTCCTGAAGAACTTAACAGTGTTATGAGGCTTAACTGGCCTGAGCAAAGGATTGTGCACTGGCATCCTGCTCATTTAGAAATGATAGAACTGAATAAGTTTGATGCAGAAAACCGTGAACTCTTCACAAACTATTCACAATATCTATCAAATTTTGTTACAAAAGGTTACAGTTTCACAGCAATGCAAGAAAAGATATATGCCATGTTTGGTATATGGCAGCTGTGGCCTGGTGTTTATGAGGCCTGGCTAATCCCAAGCGGTGATATCTCTAAGAAAGCATTTAGAATGCACCGTGCATCTAAGCTATTTTTTGACCATGCTGTGAACAAACTAGAAATAAAACGATTACAAATCACGGTTTGTACTCGAAATGTCCTGGCAGTAAAATGGGCTAAGGTGTGTTACTTTGAGACTGAGGGTACTATGCGTAAGTTTGGCCCTCAAGGAGATGATTACTTAATGATGAGTAGGGTGAAATAATATGGGTGGAATATTTAGCAGTCCTAAAGCACCGCCTCCTCCTCCTGATACAAGTGAGGAAGATGCAAGAAGAGCAGCGGCCCTAGAGGCTGAAGAGCGAAGAGAGCGTAAAGGTATCTCAAGCCGTAAGAAGGCAAGAGGTGCATCTGTTCGTTTGCTTATGACGCAAGCAAGACAAGCACCTGGAGTTGGTAACAACAACCAGTTTGCTCAAAATGCTACGCTGGGCGGTAATGATGGCGGTGTTCGTAATCCTAGACAGACTGGCTAGTAGTTATGAAATATAACTATGTCAGAAACCCTAAGCATAAAAGGGAACCTGTGAAGGAGGACGAGGATGTACGACAAAAAGAAGAAACCAGTCAAATCAGTACCCAAACCGAAGGGGCCAGCGAGACTAAAAAAAGCGATGGCTAAAAAGTATGGTAAGAAATCAAAAGGTTACTAAATGGTTGCAAAAAGGTTTCAAAACCCTGAAGGCGGCCTTAATGAGGCTGGAAGAAAGCATTTTAAAAAGACTGAAGGTGCCAACCTCAAAAAACCACAAAAGAGTGGTACTGATGGTAGGCGTGTTAGTTTTGCTGCTCGTTTTGCTGGTATGAAAGGCCCTATGAAAGATGAGAAGGGCAGGCCTACCAGGAAGGCATTAGCATTAAAAGCCTGGGGTTTTGGTAGCGAGGCAGCTGCCAGGAACTTTGCGAAACGACATAAGAAAGCATGATATGGCACTGGGTGTTAAAGAATTAAAAAAACGATATGGAGTTTGCCAAACTCGCAAAGAGCAGTGGAGAGCAATCTACGAAGAGGCCTACGAATTCTGCCTCCCCATGAGAAATTTGTATGATGGTTATTATGAGCAGGATACACCTGGTCAGAATAAAATGAAACGTGTGTTTGATAGCACAGCCATCCACAGTACAGCACGATTTGCTAACCGTATTCAGTCTGCACTATTTCCTCCTCAGCAGGAATGGTGCAGGCTGAAACCAGGTTCTGACGTTCCCAAAGAGCGTGGTATTCAAGCCCAACAGGTATTAGACCTTTACTCACAAAAGATGTTTAGTGTTATGCGTCAGTCAGGTTTTGACCTGGCTATTGGCGAATTCTTGCTAGACCTTGCTGTGGGCACGGCTTGTATGCTTATCCAAAAAGGGGATGAGACACAGCCAGTACGTTATACAGCTATACCAATGTACCAGGTTACCTTTGATGAAGGGCCTGACGGCAAGCCAAATTATGTATTCAGAAAATTTAAAAGACCGTTTGAGACAGTCCAAAAAGAATTCCCTGAGGTAGAGTTTCCCCCTGAAGTGATACAAAAGTATCAAGAGAAACCTATGGAGAGGATTGAGTTACTAGAGGCTACTTATCCAAATGATAAAGGCAAGTTTGATTACTGCCTTATGACTATGGAAGGTGACCATAAAATATTGCACAAGGAACTCAAATCTTCTCCTTGGGTTATCAGTAGGTTCATGGTGGCACCAGGGGAAATCATGGGAAGAGGCCCCTGTCTCTACGCATTGCCTGATATTAAAACATTGAACAAGGTTATAGAATTAAATCTGAAGAATGCCTCTCTATCTATTGGGGGTGTATTCACAGCGGTAGATGACGGTGTGCTAAACCCTCAGGCTATTCAGATAGTGCCAGGAGCCATTATAGGCGTATCCTCCAACGGAGGCCCAAGGGGGCCTTCCCTGGCACCGTTACCACGCAGCGGTGATGCACAGCTGTCAAACATCATCGCAAATGATTTGCGTATGAACATTAAAAAGACTTTGCTGGATGAAAGTTTACCGCCTGACAATATGTCAGCTAGGTCAGCTACTGAGATTGTTGAGAGAATGAAAGAACTTTCTCAAAACCTTGGTGCAGCCTTTGGACGATTGATGACAGAGACTATGTACCCAATCGTAAGACGTTCATTAGAACTGATGGACGAAGAAGGTATGATTGATTTGCCGTTAAAGATTAACGGACTAGAGGTGACTATTGAACCACAATCACCGTTAGCTATGGCAGCTAACATGGAGAAAGTGGGCAACGTATTACAGTTTATGCAGATATCACAAGCCCTGGGTGGTGCTGGTATGGCACTAGTTAATCCTGAGGCAGTAGGTGATTACATCCTAGATAACCTAGGTATTGATGCAAGTTTGAGAACCACACCTGAGCAGAGAGCCGCAATCATGCAGCAAGCACAGGCAATGATGGCTCAACAGGCTGGGGGTGGTGCTCCTCCCCCAGCTGGTGAAGAACCAGGAGGCCCTATGCCTGAAGGTGCAGAACCGCCTCCACCTGGAGCACAAGAAGGGCAGGCAGTAAGTGGCTAATCAAGCAGAAAAGATAAGAGATATAAATTCTGTAGGCTGGGATGGACTAGATGCTAATGTCCACCATCTACGAATAAATGACATGGATGTTCAGCGTAAGCTGGATTATGCATATAGAAAATGTTTTCAGACAGCTGAAGGCAAGGAGGTGCTGGAACATTTAATACAAATCACCCTTGACCAACCTTGCTGGGTTCCTGGTGCAGATACCAGCTATGGCTTTGCTAGAGAAGGTCAGAACTCAATCGTCAGGGAAATACAACAACGTATAAGGAGAGCAAATGAGCCAATCGAATGAGGCACTGGCTGCTGAACAACCTGTAGAACAGGAAGAACAGCAACAACCTGAGCCACAAGGTTTGATGGAAACTCAGCCAAGGAATGTTTCACAGGAAACATCCGAAGAGGATAAAGAACCAATTAGTCATCTTGAAGGTGAGGAAACAGAAGAGGATGAAAAGTATGAGCGTCCTGACTGGTTCCCTGAAAAGTTTTGGGAAGAAGATGGCCCTGACTTAGAAAAGATGGCACAAAGCTATACAGAACTGGAAAAGAAATTTAGCCAGGGCAAACACAAAGCACCTGAGAATTATGATACAGAGGTTCTGTCGAAAGCTGGTATTGGTGAAGATGATGAACTAGCTACCTTCTTTAACTCTTGGGCAAAAGAGAATGGCGTTAGCCAGGCTGCTTATGAGAGCATGATAGGTAAAGTATTAGAGATGGGCGGTGCTCAATCACAGCAAGCACAGTTTACTGTGGAGCAAGAAAAGAAAAGCCTGGGTGCTAATGCTGATGAAATCATCAAGAGCAATATTCAATGGGCAGATAGCCTGGAGCGTAAGGGCATCATCTCTGAAGAGGAGCGTGATGAGATTGACATATGGGGCGGCACAGCTGCTGGTCAACGACTTATGCAGAAGGTTAGGGCTATGACTGGTGATATGGTTTCTATTCCTACAACTACTGCATCTATGGATTTGAAACAATCTGAAGAAGATTTCAAGGTTGCTATGCAGACCAAGATGAGTGACCCAAGGTATGGAACAGACCAGGCGTATACTCGCTCTGTTGAAAGGGAATTTGAAGAAAGATATAAATAGCTTTACAAGATGCGTCTTGTAGTATATATCTAAACTGTACGATAACTGTAACCACAGCCGTACTGGCAGCTGAGAAATCAGCCGTTGCGGCAGCGTTTGCCGTAGGTTACAGCCCAGGCCTACCTGGATAACTGTTGCGTTAGTTAAATGTAACTTTTGCTAGGAGGCAAATTATGACAACAAGAGCAAATCTGTCACCAGCCTTTGTGCAACTCTTTGATGCTGAGGTACACCAAGCATATCAAGGAGCCGCAGTTTTGACTGGTGCTGCACGGACTAGAACTGGCGTTGTTGGTTCTACCGTAAACTTTCCTAAAGTAGGAAAGGGGCAGGCAAGTGTAAGAACTCCTGCCACCGATGTTGTTCCGTTGAACACATCTTTCTCAAGTGTCGCTTGTACGCTTACTGATTATTATGCATCAGAGTACAGTGATATCTTCTTGCAGCAGAAAATCAATTTTGACGAAAGGCGAGAACTAGCCCAAGTAGTGGGTTCAGCTATCGGCAGACGGCAAGACCAAATTCTGTTGGACGCTTTGGCAGCAGCCACAGCTGGTTCTACGGTGGCTAACACCGTTGTTACTAGCGGTTCTGCAACAGCATCTGACCTGAATATGGGTAAGATTATTGCTGCTAAAAAAGCACTGGATGCCAAGAACGTGCCTGCTGAAGGCCGTCATTTCATCATCCATGCTAATAACCTGGCAGCATTGCTAGGTGATGAGAGAGCAATCTCAGCCGACTATCAGACACTCCGTGCCTTGGTAAGTGGGCAAATTTCTCAGATGCTAAATTTCCAATTCCATATTTTGGGAGACAGGGATGAAGGTGGTCTGAGCATTGACGGTTCTAATGACCGTACTTGTTTTGCTTTCCATCAATCAGCTATGGGTGTTGCGGTTGGTATGCCAGCCTCAACAGAAATCAACTACATTGCAGAAAAGACATCATTCCTAGTCACTGGCAAGCTATCTATGGGTAGTATTGCGATTGACGCAGATGGGATTGTTGATGTTGTCTGCCGTGAAAGCTAGGAGGTACTGATATGGCTTTTAATCGTGATGGGTGGAACCCAATCGGTGGACAGTCCAAAAAAGGTACTGCTCCACAACTGTTTACCTACACTACAGCTGATGCTGTTGGTGATGTTAACACAGAGGGATATTTTAACGATGTCTCTTCAGAGGTTAGCGTAGGTGACGTAATTATATCTGTGACTAGCACTGGCGGTACGTTAGCATCGTCTATTCACACCGTTGCCTCTAATACGGCAGCTGGCGTGGTTGACGTTACTGATGGAACAACCATTGCACAAACAGATACTGACTAACATGAGGTGGGGGGCGGCAACGCCCCCTACTACTAATGGGAGGTATTAGATGGCAGCAGGCGATACTGATGTAAAAGTTTGTAACAAAGCGTTACTATTACTGGGTGCTGAGGCAATCACTTCTTTTAGTGATGGCTCTCCAGCTGCACAGGCTTGCGATACCATCTATAAGGAGGTTAAGAACTCTACCTTGGGAATGTACAGGTGGAGTTTTACTATTGCTAAAACGCAATTAGCACAAGACACAGCCACACCAAACAGTGAATGGCGATATCAATATAGATTACCAAATGATATTCTTAATGGCGTTCCTGAGGCCGTTAGGACTACAGGCGTTGCTGGGGCAGCTATATTTAAAGATTGGGAAATGAACCAGGCAGCTGGTGGTTATCCTGTCCTTATGACCAACGCTACAGAAATTCATATAGATTATCAACGAGCAGTAACAGAGGCAGTTATGCCTACCTACTTTATCACGCTGCTTGCATATCAAATGGCCTGGCATTTAGCTGAGGTTATCACTGACCAAATTACAAAAGCGGATTACTGGAGAAACATTGCCCTAGGAACTATCAACGAAGGTTTCAGGGGCGGTTACTTTCGCCAGGCTGCATCAATAGACAGTGGGGGGCAGACACCATCTGTAGTGGGTGATTATCTGCTAACAGAGATTAGATGAGCAGAATACAACAGTATCAAGCATCATTTACTATAGGTGAACTAGACCCTTTACTACAGGGCCGTATAGACCTACAGCAATACTATACGTCTGTGCAATCAGCAAAGAACGTCATCTTTGAACCCCAGGGCGGTTTCAGCCGTAGGCCAGGACTAAAGTTTCTTACTGACATTACAGCGGATGGTGCAGGCAATGGGCACTACCTTGTGCCTTTTGAGTTTAGCGTTGAAGAAAGTTTCATGGTTGTGATGTCTGCTTTGCAGACTAACAATCCTGGTGCAAAAATCAGAATGAGGTTTTATGCAGCTGGCTCAATGATAACAAACATAAATGGCAGCGGTAATGATTACCTGGATTACCAAGTAGGCAATCTGTATGCAGTAACAAACTACGATATTAACAGATTATATTATACTCAGTCAGCCGACACTTTGATTTGTGTGCACCCAAACTTTGCACCGTTCAAGGTTGTTCGTGGGGCCACAAACAGTGACTGGACTGCCACCCTTATAACTGACCTAGTTATTCCTAAACACGCCTTTACAATTACAACTACCAGGCCTGCAACAACTATTACACCGTCAGCTGTAGATGGAACGGTAACAATCACAGCAGGCTCAGGGATATTTACCAGTGCTGATGTTGACCAGTACATAGAGGTAGATGATGGATTTGGCAGGGCCAGGATAATTAACTTTAACTCTTCTACAGAGGTTGAGGCTTTTGTAGAGGTGCCGTTCTTTGATAAGAATTCGGTGGCATCACAGAACTGGTTTTTAGAAAGCGGATATGAAAATGCCTGGAGTGATTTAAAAGGATGGCCTATATCCTGCACGTTCCATGAAGGAAGGTTATATTTCGGAGGTAGTGCGTCACTGCCTTCTACTCTATTTGGTTCTAAGGTTTCTCAGTTTTTCAATTTCAAAGCAGCTGAAGGCCTGGACGATGACGCAATAAAAATTACCTTAGCCACAGATAGCGTTAACACTATTACTGGTATGCGGTCAGGCCGTGACTTGCAGATATTCACTACTGGTGCAGAATTCTTTATTCCCCAGGGTGACCTAGACCCTATTACTCCATCTAATGTTGTTGCTAAATCTAGTACGAAACGTGGTGCTAAAGCATTTATCAGACCACAGGCAGCTGAAGGTGGTACGTTATTTATTCAAAGACAGGGCAAGGCTATCAGGGAACTATTGTTTAGCGATGTCGAATTGTCGTATGTCGCAAACAACATATCTCTGTTAGCGTCACACCTTATTGTTGACCCAGTAAAAACAGCACTGCGTTCCGCTACAGACACTACAGAAGGTGACTTGTTACTTATCCTTAATGGTGAGGATAGCAGCGGATACAGAGCAGCATCATTGCCCTATACAGGACAGATAGCTGCGTTCATGCTTAACAAAGGGCAAAACATTGTAGCACCATCACACCTGGTTACAGACGGTGTGTTTGTAGACATTGCTGTAGACGTTGACCTTATCTATACGATTGTAAAGAGAACTATAGGTGGGGCTACAAAATATTACGTTGAACTCTTCAATGACGATTTTACCACAGACAGTGCAGTACAAACCCTATCAGGTTTCTCAGGAACCACATACAGCGGTCATGCTCATATAGATGGAAAGACAGCTAAGGTAATTAGAGATGATGTTGTTGACACAGATGTAACTGTAGCAAGCGGAAACATTACTACTGCACAGCAGCCTACGGTTTATGTAGAGGCTGGGTTAGATTTTGATGTTGAGGTTATTACTAATCCTGTAGAGACACGGTTATCTAGCGGCACTATTTCTAGTCAGAAGAAACGAATACTTGAGGTAACGCCTAATCTCTACAAGACACAGAATTTAAAATTGAATAACAGAGAAATCAATTTACAGACAACGCCTCTTACTGGAACAGGTGCGGTTCCTACATTTACAGGCAAGAAAAAAACGCAGGGGTTCCTAGGGTTCGATACCCAGGGGCAAATAACAATTAGTCAATCACAGCCAGTATTTATGACTGTATTGAGTTTAGATTACAAAGTGAGTACAGGACAATGAGTGGCCCAACCTTAGCAGTAGTAGCAATAGCATCAGCCGTAGTAGGCAGCTATGCACAAATCCAAAGTGCAAAAGCACAAAAGAAAATGTATGACCGCCAGGCAGATATTACTGAGAAACAGGCTAGGCAAAAATCTTTGGCCTATAAACAAGAGGGTGTTAACTCTCTAAAGAAGATGAACAGAATTATGGCAGCTAATGCAGCAAGGGCTGCGTCAGGCAACCTAGACCCTTATTCGTCAGGTGATAGCCATGATGTCATTGCGACTTACAACCTACGACAAGGTGTAAATGATTTTACTATTGCCAGGGATAACGCCTCTCTTGCAGAAAAGTTTGGTAAATACCAGGCAGACAATTATAGATATGCTGGCAGGGTTGCAGTAAGTAACGCTAAGACGATGGCAGTGGCAAACATAGGTATGTCGTTTGTATCAGCTGGCATGGTGTATGGAACATCAGGCTTGACTGGATTGTTTAGTGGCTCCGCAACAGCAGCTAATACAGCATCAACAGTTTCAACTACTGCTCCAGCAATGGCAACCCCAGGTGCTGGCGGTTATAATTTTGCGGTGGTGTAGATGGCAGAGCAGCTAAGATATGAACAACAGTTTAAAGGGTTAGATATACCCAACGTAGACTTTGCTGCCGAAAGAGAGATATCTAAAGGATATGCTCAGATGTCTGCCAAGCTAGACCAAATGAGCAATTTCTTTATGAAACAAGCTGAGGGTATGGCGAAGATAGAAGGTGCCGAATACGGTGCAGCTAACGCCCCTACTAAGCAACAGATAGAAGATGCAAAGGCACTAGGTACAGAGGTAGAGGTTCCTGGTGATAAATATAGTGTTTATGGAAGAGCAGCTAGAGCAGCAAGCCTGGAGGCTCTGTATGACGATGTTACCTATACAGCCAAACGAAAAATACTTTCAGACTTAACAAGCTATGAAAAGCAGAACCTAGACCCATCGTTGCTGCAAGACCAGTTTGACGAAATGATACAAGGTTACGCTGCTACATTTGACGAAACATCACCAGCCCTGGCTAAAAAGTTTAGGGCAGAAATGGGTATCTATGCTTATTCAAAGGTAAGCACAGAAACGTCATCATTCTTAAAGCTACAGAAAGAAGAAAAGAAAGCCAGGTATGCAGCTGCAACAGAACTATTCTTAAACAATAAAGGCCCAGGAGGACTAAGGACACTTATCTTTGGTGCTGTAGATAGTTTAGAGGTTGGCCCTGACGGCAATCCTACTGGTGAAATTGAGTACAGGTCAGTCCAGCAGATAGATGCAGAAATTATAGAACAAAAGAAAAAGATGGTAATGGGTGCCCTGGAGTATGGGTTTACCAGCACACAACTTAAAACATTAACTGATGCATTCGATGCCAGGGTATTAGAAATTAAATCTAATATCATCCTGGAAGAAATGTACACAGGTGGCTCTGCCAAGGCAGGAACATTCTACAAGCGTCTAAAGATAGCGTTAGAGAAAGGCGAGAACAGTGAGGCCGCAAAACAGCTGCCGCCTAGTGTTCGCAATGCTTTGTTCTCAGGAACCAGTGATGAGGCCAGGGCAATCCTTGGCAATGTACGTCAGGGCTACCACACTATACTAGACGATAAGACAAAAGAAATAAGCTATAACGACACTGTTAGAAACGACACTGTTGCAACAGCAGAGCGTAGTTTTAACAAAGGCCTGGTTCAGTACCACAATCCTCCAGGTACTACTGCTGAAGAGAAAGAGCAGAACAGGGCTGCTGGGTTTACTATGATGAGCAGTGCACTAGGGGTGTTAAAAAAGAATTCACCAGGCGAGAAATACACTACATATAACGACACGTTTGAGTTTGCTACTCAGGTAAACATAGTAGATGGGAAGGCACAGGGTTTCGCTCCAAGCAACCACAAGCAGACTGAAATGAATTTTGAAATGGATATGATGAGAGTTAATCCATTCTTTACTATGGCTGATGTTAATTTAGCCCTAAAAGAAAAGCGTATCACATTTGATTACTACAAAACTCTGCTTGGTAAATACAATGCTTTGTATGATACAGAGATGACAGAGGCTATCAAGGCTGCAAAGATTAGGGTAGGTGTTCCTGGAGATACTATGCTGTCTGCATCCTTCTTAGGTACACAAGAGCAACGTATTTTGTCATCTGTTATATCAGGACTGACATTTGCCAAAGAGCAAGACACAGACGGCACATTTAATCCAATGCAATGGTTAGATGAAAACCTACCTAACCTGGTAAACCAGGTGCACGGTGGGCAAGCTGGTGCTGGTGCAACAGGTAACAACCAGGTTGCTAATGAAGAAAAACTTATAACAAGGTCATTACAGTTTGGTGGTAAACGCAAGAACTTGGTTAAGCTAATCGAAAAGATGAGCGACCCTGATGGCAGCGACTACAACCCTGAAAGAGCAGATGTTCTTGAAGGCTACCTAGAAGAAATAGACACACTCTTCAATAGCCAAGGGTTCAACAAACAACGTATGCCGAATTGGAATAATTAGATGGAAGAAGATATTTTTACACAACAATATAGAAAAGATTATATCGGAACCAGTAGCGGTGACAGTGAACCTGGTGGCGAATATTCTACCTATCGTGACCCAGTAACAGGCAAGCAAAAATATTATCAAGGACAGCTGCCATTAAAGAAAGGTTTGCCTGCTGATATTGAAGAAGGCTCACCTGAGGCTATGGAATACATTGCAGACCAAATAGAAATATATGGTTTGGGTGGCAATGCTATTGATGACAGCACTATCAAAGCTAAACAAAAAGAAAGGGAAGGCAGTCAGATAACTGACCCTACATGGATTAGGGCATCTAAGATGTTGTATGACTATATGAATGCTGGTGACCCTGATGCTAAAGGATACGAGACACCTAAAGAGTATGCTGAATGGGGTGTAGATTTTATCCTGTCTTTTGAAAACAATTTTACAAACATGGTGTTTGATATTGCGGCAATGGAGAATGCCCCTGCTCAAGCATGGCACGCATTTTACTATCTATTAGAAACATCCGACAGAGAAGGTATTAAGTTAGACAATCTAATGAAGGGTGCATATTACACAGTCTTTGACTGGGCTAATGTACCTGGGTTGCTGACTATGGGATGGGGTTTGGCTGGCAAAGCAGCAGGCAAGCAATTAACGAAGGTAGGTTTTAAAGAGGCCGTTAAGCGTATTGTTATGTCCAAACCTGATGCTAGTGATTTCTTTATGATGGGTGAAGGTGCCATCCTAACAGGTGGCATGGATGCAGGCAGTCAGACTGTTAAGATGGAGGCTGGCAAGCAGGATGGTTATGACCTAACCCAAGGTGCAATATCAACAGCAACAGGAACCGTAGCAGGGCCGATAATCAATAGAGGGGGCCAGGCTATAGGTGAAGGTGTTAAGCGTGGTGCTGGTAAGGTTGCGGATATTCTAAGCCCATCAGCAGAAACGATTGCTAGTAAAAACATTGATGACATTATAGATGAAAGCCAGGGCGTTGACCTAGAGGTTACGCCAAATGCAGATGGCGAAAGCGTTGATGTAAATGTTAAGCCTACAGTAAACAACGATTTAAAAAGAGTAGGCACAACAGGACAATATGTTGGTGCACCTAAAGGATTAGATAGTCCACAGAAATTAGCAGCCCTAAGACGTAATATGCTTAACATAGCAAAACAGGGAGAGCCTGGACGTTTTTGGTATGAGCGTTCTAGCCAGGCTATCTTAGATGCTGTTAATGGAGACAAAGAGGCAGCTGATAAGATTGCACAAGCGATTGCCATTACAAGCGGTGGTCAAACACCTGTTATGGCAAACTTTGAATTTGCTATCCAGGCATACAACAACTGGCAAATGGGCAAAGAGATTGTAACAGGAAGGTTCCCTACTGTTATGGGGCCTAAGCTACAAAAAGTATTTGATGGTGGCACCTGGGATGGACGCAAAACAAACACCTTCTACAACAACGTCATGGTCAACATAGACCCTAAAAGAGCACAGGGCGTGACTGTAGATATGCATATGATGAGAGTGTTTGGTTTTGATACTGACAACCCATCTCCACAACAATATGAGTTTGTAGAGAACGAGGTAAACCGTATATCTGAAAAGCTAGGCTGGACTAATTACCAAACCCAAGCAGCTATGTGGGTAGTGCAGAAAGCAAACAAAGAAGGCAAGAGCGTTGCCGATATGTCGTTTGACTACAAAGATGCTCTTGAAAAAACTCTTGGTCAGATATCCTGGGAAACAAAACCATCTGCTACTAGTGGGCATTTTAACGAAATCTTTACTGCCCCAATAGAGCAACAGGCAGAATTCCATCACGCTATGTCTAAAGCGTTGACTGGTGATGACGGTGTAGACCTATTAGCTAAAGAGTTTGGTTTACTATCGCCAGGCAGTTTTGATGCACCTGGTGTATTTGAAGGCGTTATAAGCCCAGGCAGTCAAACCTATGCCTTAATGCCTAAGAAGTACAAGGGTAACCCTGGTGAGGTAGATGAGGCTACACTAGACCTGGTTAAACAATACATGATTGCTAGAGGTATATTGTTAAAGCAGGACGGTGTAGGTGCCCACAGATTATTCTATAACAAGGGTGTACCTCTTAGAGATAAGAATGCTGTCTCTATAGACATCGGCAGACCTATGACCAATGAAGAGGTTAAGCAATTAGATAAGCTGCTAACAGATGAATTTGGCAGCAGTGATTTTGCACCAGTATCAACTGAAGATGGCGTTAATATCGTCAACTTTATGGAAATGGGGCCAACCTACAAAACTAAGGATGGCACCGAAAAGGTTGATAATACTGAGTTTCAGAACAAAGTTAAGAAGGTATTGAATATCTTTCAGATATCTGATATACAAAATAAAGAAGGTATGGTGGTTGAACTATCTGCCTCACAAAACATTTATGTCAGCAACGTAGATTACGGAACTGGCAAAGGATGGAAGGAGTATCCGAATGGCGAATTTTATTTGGAGGGAGGCCTCCCAGGACAGCAAGATTTACAAGCGAGGGTTCGTGCTGTCATCGAGAAATATGCAGACCGCATCAGAGCAGTCGAAGATGAATTCTCAACCAAGTACGGCTGGACAAGAGGAGCCTACAACGAAATCTATGAAGGACGAGGAGCCGACAAAGTAAGCAGCGTTCCTTCTAATACTGAGGAAGGAGGGTTGTAATGTCGATACCTAAAGACCCCATAGAGAATACACCTGTAGTAGGTGTTGAGCCTGTTGATGAAGGCCCTAAAAATGTAGACCAACTCATTGGTGATGAGAATATTGTTGAGGGTTCTTACGACACAGAATTCCAGGAGCCTATCCAGGTAGCTGGAGTAATCCCTAAAGGCGTTAGCAAAAAAGCAGGCCAAGTAATTAACGATGGCATAGATGCCTGGACAGATATGCTTGGCGGCACTGACGTACTAAAAAGCCCTACTCAAAAGAAAAAAGATAAAGCTAAAGCAGACAACGCTAAGATAGCTGAGGACGTTATCAATAGAGGTGACAGCCCCTTAGCTATACAGGATAGCGAAGGTGAGATATTTCTACGGCCTTTGTCTGTCCAGGAAATTGACAGCGTAAAAGATTTTATAGGCGGCAATGTAGACTTTGATGTTGTCTTGCCAAATCTTAACAAGATTAGCAGCGACACTGGTTTTAAAATTAAAGGCGAAGATGGCAAGTTTATAACTAGCACAGCTGGCGATACAGCTGATGTTCAGTTTAAGAAACTTGTTGCCGCCATGTATGAGCATTACAAGAAAGCAAAAACTCCTGCTGGCGAGAACATTCTCAAAAAGGGTGAACGTGGGTTTGATGACATAATTAAAGATGCCAACAAGATTGGCTCTGTAGATATTATGTTACAGCTGCTTAAACGTGAAAGCGGTGACAGACCATTTACTGATGCTGAATTGTTAGCTGCAAGGCGTACAGTATTATCATTTGAGATATTGGCACAACGTCATTTAAAGAAATTTGAAAAGACAGGAACAGACCTAGACCTGGCAAAGGCTAGTCAGGCACTAGCAATTAGTGCATATGCACAAATCCAACTTACAGGGGTTCAGGAAGATTTGGGCCGTGCTGTTGTGTCTAATAGGATTATAGCACACCCAGGCAAAGGCCGTATCAATTCACTAAGAACCTGGGCTGATACAAATAAGATTGGAGATTTTACAGCTGCCTTAGACGAAAAGAATATTGCTCAGTTTATAGAGGCAAATGGCGGCAGAGAAACAATGATGACTATGTTGGCTGGTTATAAGAACTTGCCAAATGACCACACACGCAGCCGTTTCTTGAAGATGACTTTGCTGGAAAGGGCAAAGCTGACACCAAGGATGGTTATGGAAATATACCAATCTGCCCTGTTGTCATCAGGTGTTACTCATGCATTCAACGCTGCTGGTCAAACAGTGTTTATGGAACTGTTAATGGTAGAGCGTTTCCTAATGGGTGAGTTTGGTGAGGGTATGGCAATGTTAAAGGCTCATGCTACTTATCTACCCCAGGCACTAAAAGCTATGGCTCATGCATTTATCCATGAGCAATCAATAACAGAGAACGTATCTAAGCTAGATATAGATGGTAGAGCAATCACACGCCACGCCTTTGGCCTTAAAAGCAGATTGGCTGGTGAAGATGCTGGGATGACTGAAAGTGCATTTGCATTTGCAGCTGATGGTTTTGGTGTTTCTATGAGAGCACTAGGCTATCGTCCTATGATAGCTATTGATGAATTCTTTAAAGCTATGTCCAGGGGTATGCAGATAGATGCCATTGCATTCCAGGCAAAATCACAAGCATACAAAGCAAAAAAGAAAGAACTGATGGACGCTGGTGTAAACGCAGCTGACGCAGACAAGCAAGCAAAAGAGTTTGCTTTAGAGACATATATTAGAACACAGCAAAGCGATGAAACATTTGCTGAAGGTTCAGAGTTTGCAAGAATGGTTACCTTCCAGGATGACTTGCCTGGCTTATTCCAAAAGGTATCACCATTTATGAACAGCCCAATCATTAAGATATGGGTGCCGTTCTATAAGACACCTACGCAAATTGTTAGAAGGGTTACTGAAAGAACACCTCTAGCTGTGTTTATGCCTACCGTTTTTAAGGATAAGCTGATTAACGGCAGCAATAGAGAAAGGCGTGAGGCTCTTACAAGGATTACGACAGGCACAGCATTGTTTGCGACAACAATGTACATGGCCTCAGGCGGCATAGATGACGGCTTTGTTATTACAGGCTATGGGCCTAGAGACAAAAAGCAGCGGTCACGTTGGCTGGAAAACCATGAGCCGTATAGCATTGGATTGAAGAATGAGGACGGTACGTTTACCTGGACAAGCTATGCCAGGTATGACCCTGTAGCTGGTATGCTGGCTATGGCTGCTGATGCCACAGATGTTTTCTATAACCTGGAAGATGACACCACAGCAACAGATTTGCTTATAGGTGGTGGTGCCGCTACGTTTAGATACGGTGGCACAGCATTGCCTATGACCCAGTTTATAGGTGAACTAATAGAATTAGCTGGTAGTAAGTTTGAGAGCCATGAAAGTAAAGGTGAACGACTACTACAACTATTAGCTAAACAAACATTCCAGGCTGGTGCCATTGTCAAAGAGCACGTTATGTCAGGTGGCATGATGGGTGTGCAGATAGAAGGCAGCATGGAGCGTTCAGGCTACGGCAATGATGCCAAGATTGGTGACGCTACTGTTGGCAGTGAGTATGGTTCTAGCACATTACCTAAAGACCAGTATCAAGACGTAGACATTCCATTTTGGAACAGGCCTAGTGGACTATATCCAATTACCAGGGCCTGGTATGAAATGCTAAACAATGTTTGTTCTAAGACAATCGGCTGTTCAGAAAACTTGCCTGTCAAAACCAACAGATGGTTTGAGCCTTTGCCACAAACTAGAGGCACAGGGTGGGAAGTAATACAGCCTTGGAGGGTTATTGATAAACCTGGCAAGAAGGTTGTTAACCAGGAACTAGAAAAGCTAGGCATAGGACTGCCACCCCTTACACTAAGTATGGGTGAGCCTATGATTAAGCTGAATGCAGAGCAGTACAACAGATATATCGAATTGTACAATGACCCAAGCAAATCACCGTTTGCTAAAGAGTATTTTAAGACAGAGGTGTATGCATTTGGCGAATTGCAAATGCCACAAAACATCGTCAAGGAATACGAAGAGTTAATTGGCAGCGATGCTTACCAAACTATGCCACCGCAACAACCCTTTGCTGGCGATAAGCGTGAGGCATCTAGCAATAAATGGAAGAAAGACCAGCTGCTTGGCCTAGATAGCGAATACAAATCTTATGCAAAGGATTTGTTGGTACTAGAATTCCCTGAGTTAAAAGCGTTGTTGTTGCAGCGTGATAACTTTGAAGGTGAGATGGGTAGGAACCCTAGAATATTGGTTAATCCTACAGCTGGTGAAATAGATAAAGCTGGTGAGACTAACATGGAAGAATTGTTTGGTGTTAAAAACCCATTGTAGGAGGATTTTTTTGTTCTGTATTGTGGATATTGGTGTTTGTGGTATCATCTAATAGGAGAAAAGTATGGCTACATTTGATGTAAATGGCAATGTAAGGAGAGAGACATCCACTGCTAATGGCAGTCTTGTTGATTATTCGTTTTCCTTCCAAGTTAATACAACAACTGACGTTGATGTATATGTAGATGATGTAATCAAATCTGCATCTACAGATTATACTATTGTAGATAGTGCAGGAAATGCTGGGTTAAACAGCAATGGTACAGGCACGGTGAGGTTTACAACTGCACCAGCTAACAACACTGTTGTCGCTGTAGTATCGGATGTACCCCTGTCAAGAACCAGCACATATACAAGCGGTGGAAACATAACAGCCAATAGTTTAGAGGCTGACTTTGATACAATCACAATGCAAGTGGGTGATGCTGATGAAAAACTTAGCAGAGCATTGCTTGCACCTACTAGTGAGCCGTCATCGTCTGACCTGACTATCCCTAATAAAGATGACAGGAAGGGAAAGCTGTTAGGTTTCAATGCCACAACTGGTAATCCTGAACCCCAATCATCAAGCGTATCCTCAGCAAGCGTAAACAGCACCACAACAGGTGCGGCTGGTACTGCTGCTACTGCCTCTGCATCCTATAACTCAGGCACAGGGGCTATCGAATTTGATTTTACAATCCCACAAGGTGCCCAGGGTGCTGCTGGTAATGACGGTATTTTTACCTCTATAGCATCAACGCTAGAGGCACAGACAGGCACAGAGAATACTAAGGGTATGACACCGCTAAGGGTGGCTGAGGCTATTACTGCCCAGGTGTCAGGTGTTACAGCTGTAGCTAGTAAGTTTTTCGGTGTGAAGGTTGTAAAGGATAGTGTGGGTAGGGCCATACTAACACAAGAACACACCCTGGTGGGCGGTTCAGAGAATTTAAAGGTGGAAGATTATGACACATATTTCTTTGCAACAGGCTCTGTGGGTTTAACGCTTAGGGCCAGCGATGGTCATTTACTAATTGATTTACCGTAAGGAGGGTGAAAGATGGCAACAGTAGATTTAGGCAAGATTAAATTTCAATGGCGTTCCGCATATGCGGATACCACCGTATATGAGGCTGATGACGTTGTATCGTACAGCGGCAGCAGTTTTGTTTATGTCGGAACCGTCACAGCAGCTGCATATGATGCATCGACTGTGTATGACCAAACAGTTACGAATGTAGCTATTGGCAGCGACAACAAGATTTATAGATATATCAATGCTATTCCAGCATCAGGGCAAGACCCAACATCAGTAGCGACACACTGGGAGGTAAACACTCCTGGCACTACATCGCCTGCTACTACGTTTTGGGATTTAATGGCTGATGGAACAACCCCATTAACTACACAGGGTGATATTCTTACACACAATGGAACTACAGGCGTTAGATTAGCCAGGGGTAACTCAGGTGATATTTTAACAGTAAGCGGCAGCGATGTTGTCTTTAGCCCTAATCAATCTTTTAAGGGTAGGGGTTACCTGGTAACCAACTATGACCTGGTAGCAAACCCCTCAGCGTCAACGACATATGGTGCTAATGGTTCTCGCCCTTGGCTTGCTGATTATGCAAACAACTGGATACCTGAAAGCGGCATTCCTAATTTGGCTTGTGGCCCTGTAGCACTTGCAGATGGGCATGAACGTAGAGCCTATAGGGCTATTTGGTATTTGAACACAAACCATGAGGTAGTCTGTAGAGGTACAGATGGTTACTATGGCTTGATGGGTATGTCTGCTGGTAACACCACACAGAACGGTGGTGCCATTATGAATATCTTTCCTGAGTTTGGTGGCCTGGCTGATGGTGAATATTTCACAAGGATATGGAACAGCTATCAAAACCTCTACCTGGTTACTAATAAAGGTTCACTGTTTGCTGGTGGCTATAATGGTTACGGTCAGCTAGGCGTTGGTGATACGACAAACCGTTTTGGATTGGTCAGGGTTCCAGGCTTTGGCGAAAATGAAAGCCACGGTGGCGTGTCAGGAAACAGGGTAGCTGGGTTCCACGTTTCTAATGGTGGGGATGGTTACGGCACTCAACATCATTGCTATGTTATCAACGAGCACGGCAAGTTATTTAGCTGGGGTTACAACGGTAATGGTCAGCTAGGAAATGGTAACACTACAAACCAAACAAGGCCGCAAGAGATAACCACGGTTACTGGTGTAACCCAAATACAGGGCAGCTATCTTACAACTTATGTATCAAATGCCAGCGGTAATCTGTTTGCCTGTGGGTACAATGCTAACGGTGTACTGGGTGGGGCAACCCTATCTGCAAACCAAACAGCGTTTGCACAGGTATCAGGTGTAAGTAACGTATATCAGTTTGTACAAACTACACAGACATACTACTCAGGTGGTTGGACGTATGTAGGTACTGGTCACTACATCAATACATCAGGTGAATTGTACGGCACTGGTTATGCTGGCAATGGTCAACTTGGAGATGGAACTGGTACAGACAAAAATGCATTCACAAGAATTGGTGGGTCATCAACATTCTCACAAGTCGTTTATGCAGGCAACAGTCTATATAACACCGTCCATGCACTAGGTGGAACACCAGGTAGTAGTAATGGGGATTTATCCACATGGGGTTATAATGGCAATGGCAACATTGGTAACGGTAACACTACCAACCAAAGCAGCCCACAAAGGCCATCAACTACTATGGTCTACTCTGCCACAACTACGTCTACTGCTACAGATAGTGCACCTACATCTACTGCATTGTCATTGCCAAGGGATGATGTTGATAAAATATTTCCTACAGGCGGTGGTCAGGGGCAGGCAACATCTAATCTGTATGTTATTGGTACGAATGGTCAGGTTTACTGGAATGGTTACACACAGAGTTTTGACTATTACCAGGCCAATACAAATAATACCAATGTCAATAACTACAGAATTGTGCAGGGGCCGTTCTCTTCAGCTGGCAGCACTGCAAATCAACAGCATTGGGCTGGGCAAGACCAGCGTGAGTTAGTCGCTATAACTACTAGCGGATATGTTTACAACTCAGAGGGTAGGTATGATGCCTGGTTCTCAGATGGAACCATTATGTGCATTGGATACAACGGCACAGGGGTTGTAGATACAAACGCACAGTATGTTAGTGCATGGAAACAATTAAACTAGGAGGTAATTTAGATGGCACAAAGTTTATATAAATGGACAGGCCCATTGGAGCAGCCTGAAACATTCAGTGGGGATGAGGCACCAGCCTGGTACGGCACAGATGATAATGGCGTAAGTTATGCGTTCTTAACATCTGCATATGCTGGGGCTTGCACCGTAGAGAATGATGACCTGGCTGTAACAACAGCGTCAGCTGCTAAAACATGGGTAAAAGAAAATAGCCCTCAGGCAAAAATTATAAACAACGATTGTATTCTAGCCATTAGGGCAAAGTATACAGTAGACCAAGAGTTTGCTGCACACCGTACTAACAATACGACTGTGCTTAATGACATTGGTGCTATTGTAACAGCACATCAAGCTATGAAAGATGCATTGGTTGGAGATTGATAGATGGCTGGCAGAGGTAGACCCAGGAAGGTTCAAGAAGTAACTCCGATGGATGACATTATAAGTAGGTTAGCCAGGATGGAGGAGCGTCTTAACCATATCCATAAGGATGTTGAGCGTAATGCCAGTGAGGTAGCTGATTTGCGAAAGCAAGTAGCAATGGGCAAGGGTGGCTTGAAAGTAATATTGTGGTTAGGTGCTGTCGTTGGTGGATTGGTTGCCGCCTGGCAGGGCCTGTTTAATGTTAGGGGGTAAGGATGCCACACTTATATGATTTGAACAAAAACTTGAGGCCAAAGGAAAGTAAACCTAAGGCTGATAGGAAGGAGGACGATACCAAGAATAAAAAGGGCAGACCTTCTAAGAAGAAGAAATAGGAATGCCTGGTGTTAGAGTATGTAGCGGCAGCTAATGCGGCATATAGTGTTTTACGCAAGGCCATATCAAACGGCAAAGAACTACATGACTGTGCCAAAAGCATCGCTAAGTTTACTCATGCACATGATGATTTAAAGAAGGCCCATAACAAAAAGAAAGCCAGTATATGGACTAATTTTTTGGGCAAACAAGATGATGACTTGGAAACCTTTATGCATTTAGAGCAGCTAAAGGCAAAGGAAGAAGAGTTAAAACAACTGATGATTTACTGTGGAAGGCCAGGCCTACACGGTGACTGGGTAAGATACCAGGTGGAGGCCAGGAAACGCAGACAGAAAGAAGAGATGGAACGTAAGAAGAAGATAGAAGATTTAAAAGAGAATGCTCTCTTAGCTGTTGCCTGGTTGGTTGGCATTCTTGTTATTGGTTTCATCACTATGTTGGTTGTTTGGGGATTAGTAAAGCGAGGTATCCTGTGATGACAGATTGGTTTAACAGGTATCTAAAATTTAACCTGACTGCCAGGGTAACTATGTTGGCCTGTGTGGTTATGTCATGGCGATGCTGTGAGTGGTTTATGAACTTACCACCTGAGGCACAGAACATGGGTGCTACAACATTTGTGTCAGTTATACTTGGTAGTATGACTGGCGTTTTTGGTTTGTACCTAGGCCATGAAAGCAAAACCAAGAAGGGGGATTGATGTTAGGTATTGCAGAAAGCGTCATAGGTATTGGCGGTAAAATCCTGGACAAGTTTGTTGAGGACAAAGATTTAAAAACAAAGATAGCTGCTGAGTTAAAGAAAGAGGCACTCAAACTAGATGCCTTGCAGGCTCAAGCAAACATCGAACAAAGTAAACACCCATCTATATTTGTTGCTGGGGCCAGGCCTGCCATCATGTGGATATGTGCACTGGGGTTACTTACACAATTTTTTATTATGCCCCTGGCTGAATGGGGCTGTGCTATATGGGCACCGCATATCACCTTGCCTAGTCTTTCCACAGATGGATTGCTTACGTTGACCCTTTCATTGCTGGGCCTTGGGGGCATGAGGACGGCAGAAAAGTGGAAGGGTGTAGCACGAAATAACATGAAGGGAGGACAGTGATGGCACACACTAAAGGAACAAAAAAGCCTGGTCTTTGGGCTAACATTCACCATAAGCGTAAGCGTATAGCTGACGGTAGCGGTGAGAAGATGCGTAAGCCTGGGCAGAAAGGTGCACCCACAGCTGAGGCACTGAAGAAATCAGCAGCCAAAAAGTATGGGAAGAAAAAGAAATAATGTTGCAGCCTGGTGAAAAGAAACTCAACGCTGCACAGCAAGCAGCTATGTATAAAGAGGTAGTGAAACGTGAGGCAATAAAGCTGGCGAAACATTACCAGGCTATCTGCGTTGAGAGCAATAACACCTGGCCTGAATATAGGATGGACTGTTATGGGGCTGCATTAAAAGAGGTGGAGGCTAGGTATGATTGACCCTGAAAAAAGTTTAGCCTTAAAAGCTATGCGTGAGATTGGAGCAAAGCGTAAGGCAGAAAAAAATAAGAACCCCAAAAGCAAGCCAAAGAAAAAACAAGATGAATATGATTTGGATGGGGCAACAAAGAAGAAGGCAAAAACTAAAGATGCTCGTAGGGCCAGGCGTTCTATGAAGATGACATCTATGGTAGATGAAGAGGATAAAGTAAATGTCAGTTAGAGATAATGATGCTTTTGCAAAGATGCTGGCATTCATGGCAAGGCCTAGTGCAGCTGGTGCCAAGGACATGAAAGGCATAATGAAAAAGTACGGCAAGCCAAACAAGCCTGTTGCTACACAGACAGCGGCAAGGCGTACCCAAACTATGGGCAACCTGTCTATGGCTAGAGGCCAAAACCTTGGGGGTGGCTATAATGTTTTCGCTCTCAAGTAAAAGTAAATCCAGGCTAGAGGGATGCGATGACGCTATCATTGCAGTGACTGAACTAGCTATTGAATATACCAAAATAGATTTCGGTGTTACCTGTGGACTGCGTACTGTAGAGGAACAACGTGAACTGGTAGACAGCGGTGCATCACAGACTATGAACAGCAAGCATATCTCAGGGCAGGCTGTTGATGTTGTTGCATACGTTGGCCCCAGGATATCGTGGGAACTAAATCTCTATGATGATATCGCTGATGCATTCAAGATTGCTGGCGAAGAGTTAGGCGTTAGTCTGAGGTGGGGTGCCGCCTGGCACATAAATGATATCACTGAATGGAATGGCACAATGGAAGATGCCATGAATGCTTATGTTGATTTGCGGAGAAGGCAGGGGAAACGTCCATTCATAGACGCTCCCCATTTTGAATTGACCTAAGGCAGTACCGCCAGGCCCCTGGCACTAGCAATCTCTTTTAAGATGTAGCCTTTCTTTTGCAGGCACTCTAACAATCTATGTGCATTTGATTGTGCAGCCATAGGTTTGATAACTTGCTTGCCATCTATCTTGCCTTTGCATATTTCCCTGACCGTGGGATACACACCATACTCAGCGTAGTATGCTTTCAGGAATGATAGAACCTGTGCCTGTCTAGGTGTCAGGCCCACCCTAATAACTTGCTCATTCATCAGGGTTCTCCCTTGCCATAATGCTCAGGCTCTTATTGTATTCCTTACGCTTGTCAATCAACTCAGCCCTCAGCTGGTCATCCTTGATGTCATTGATAGCCACACTGTTTGCCTCTTCCAACTGCTTTAACTTGGTACGCTTAACAGCTGGTGGCAAATCTTTGTGGGTAGACTGATACATACGCAGCATTAACTCAGCATACTGGTTTGCAAAATCTATCTCCTCATTGAACCACATTGTCTTAGGCTCCTGGCCCTCGACATTGGGGATGATAAGTTTGAAACCATCTTCCTCATCCTGCTGTAGGTCAGGTGTTTCTGTTTCGTCCTCACCAGGTTCTGCATGGTCAGCCATATTATCTATGACCGCAGCACGGTGTGCCTCTTGCTGCTCCATAGCGTGGCCCTCAATGACCTCCTCTAGCTTTTGGTTAGTATCACCCTCCGACATACTAGGATGCGGCTCTACGCCCTTCCTAGGGGTTATGTCTTTTGGGTCAGGCTTAGGATAATCAGCTGCCTCTTCAGCAGTGATTAAACCTTTGACCGCATCAGGGAATGCATCACGAATTGCAAACCCCCTGGCTCTCAGCTGCAACATACGTTTAGGGTACTGCTGCCAAGGCCCCTGCTTGCCCCACAGTTTAGCCTTTATTGCATCCTCCTGGCTGAATGAAACAACTGTAGTCTCAGTGTTCCCATCATTCAGGGTACGTTTGATTTCACAGAATGCAGTGTCACCTTCCATCCATTCCCTGGCACCAGCGAATGCCTTGTGCCCTTTGACCAGGGCAAGCAGACTGTCACCCCACAGTGACGGCCTGCCATTGATGACCGCAATATTCTGAAGGGCCTGCATAGGTGCAAGGCCAATCTCAAATCCCCATTGCACCGCAACCAATATGTTTGCTGGTTTAGCCTGGAACTCTCTAGGCACTAGCCCTGATTTGGATAGTGTCTCTGCAAATTCTTTAGCCTCCTGTAAATTGGTTGGCTCAAGTATCTGCCTTTTAGCAATAGCGTTTGTGTTACTCATCTGTAGTTACCTCCTTAACTGAGAACGATGTACTGTCTATGAATTCACCTGGCACCTCCACCATCGTCCTCTTTGGTTTTTGTGTGGTAACAGATTTGATTTGATAGCTGCCAACATTCAGGATTTGTGCATCAATACTATCCATGTGCATCTCTAAAATATCCTGGTTGTCTTTCGCTATCTTATTCCAATGCTTTGCCTCAGCCTTTGCCTTCATGTAGTCTGTTGTGACTACCTCCAGGTCTAGGTTATCCCCAGTCTTGCCAGCATAGGTAACAGCCACAGGCTCAGACTTAACTGGCTGAGGTGGGTAGTCTCTGCCGTCATCAAAGAAACGCCAAAACTCCCTGGCCTTATCTAGTATCTGCTGGCACAGCAAATCATCACGATGGAATGCATACGTCACTAGCTTACCCTTCTGCGTCATCACCAGGACAATGCCCCAGGGTAGATTGCTGCACATCATTTGAAGGTGCACCTGTATCATCCAGTCAGGTTTGCATTTGTCGTTGTGGTAGAAATCTGTCTTGACCTCCAGCACACCTTTGCCCTGTACAGTTACATCACCGCACACCAGGTCAAAGCCTTCAGGTACAGTTAGGATATAATCCAGGGTAGCTGCCAGCCGTTCCTCTTTCAGGCGGTGTGCCTCTTCAGGTTCTTCAGCTGTGCATTCAATGCCATCTTCCTTCAGTGTCTCCAGCCACCAGGGCAGCACGGCATACTGTAGGTATGTACCCCTGAGCAGTGCATTCTTATTGAGCACCTTCTTTTCAATTACCTCAACGCCCTGGTCAGCTATGCGGTATTCATCCAGGACATCCTGGTTTGTGTTACCAAAACTATCTACACCCAGCACTACAGCTGGTGCCTTGCTGCCGCTTAACTCATCAGGGATTACGGTTTTCTTCCCTGTTACTTGTATTGTTGACATACTACGTCACCTCCATTTGTGTTATCGCAATAACATTTATCGTTGAGAGCACACCCTATCCAAAGAGCAGCCCATATAAAGACAACCACACAAGCAGCTGCCACTAATCCAAGAACGAACTGCACCCAGTCTTTCAAGGTAAACGATTTGATTAACTCAATCATCGTACACCCCACCAGGTAACGTCATCCTTTAACACCTCAAGTATCTGCCACCTGAAGTAATGCACCCTGCCCAACTCAGTCTTAGCCTGGGCAGATGTATTCTTAAAATCTAAGGCCGTGCCTTCTGCTTTCTTAAACAGGTCAGCCTCATCTCTCATTAAGCTGGCGATATGTTCAGCAACATTTGCCTTGCTGAAACGCTCAGTCCTATAGTCTTTTTTCATAAGCATCCTCCAATCATAATGCCTTGGCCCATCGCACCTTGGGCCTTGGTGCTGCCTTACTATTTACAGCTGCACCGTTCTTAGATTTCCAAACCCTGGCGTATCTCTGTCTGTGCTCGACAGCAAAGCCTGCCGCCTTGTAATAGCTGCCGTTCTCATTATCCCTGGTGTAGGTAATGACCCTGCTATAACCTAGCTGCTTGGCTCTCTTGCAGACAGCAGCAACCAACTCGCTAGGTGCACTGCTGCTATGGTTTGGGTTACGTTTATGCAGGCAGATATCAAACTCATCTGCGTCTGCCTCATCAACCAGGCACAACCTGGTTATCTCTAAAGTGTTACCGTCATCCAGGTAACGATTGACTGGCCTGCCTACTACAGCAATGCCGTTAAGAATTCTGTCAGGCTTAGGCTCTACTATCAGGTATCCATCAGGTGTATCTAATATGTATTGGTCAGCGTCAGCGTCATAGTACAAACGCTCCTGCTCTTCTATCCAGGCAGGGTTATACTCATCGCTATCCAGGAACCCTTTGACTGCAAAGCTGCTGCTGTAGTCCTGGTCATCTATATAGAAACTGTCAGCCTGGTTATCCCTGAACAGGGCCAGCGTAAACTTGTGACCCTGGGGCTGGATGTTGTGCCTATGATATAGATTGACTAGCTGCTGTGCCTTAGCCAGCGGATAGTCTTTGATGATGAACCCTGTTGTCAGCATTACGCTGCCCTCTTGAGCACGTTGCTAACAGTCGAGGCGTACCAGTCACCACCCCTGGCAGTCTTGTAACCAAACTCATTTAGATGGGCAGCAATATCTTTGAGGCTCTTGCCTTGTGCCTGCTGGTCACGAATTACTGGTAAAATTTTTGCAGCGTTTCTGTCTGCCTTTGCTTTGATAACAGCATTGCCTGCATCAGTAGCTGCCTTGTTAGGATTGCCCAGGCTAGTTATCTTCTTGCCTGCTCTTGTAATTGTGTAGCCTTTGTCAGCAATCTCTGCCTGCATTCTATCCATAGCTGCCTGCGTTCTCTGCTGTATCTTGATACGTTCCATTTGCTGGATAGTAAAAAAGATGCCAGCTGTCTCAGGCTCTAACTGTGGCTGGTCTAATGCAATGATTTGCAGCTGACCATTCATAACATTGTCACGATACCAGGTAGATATCTCAGCCAGGTCACGCCCAAACCTGGATAGGTTAGCGGCAACCAATGGCACCCCTAGTTTCCTGGCTAGTTTAGTAGCAGCTAGAAACTCAGGACGTTCTGCGTTTGGTGTCTTACCTGATACACCCTGCTCATGGAACCAGTGTATCTTTGCACCAGGGAATGCCTGCTCTACCTGGTGCACCTGGTTGTCAGTATGCTGTAGGTTTGTAGACACCCTAGCAACTGCAACAATCTCTTCTATCTTTATCTTATTCATGTTTTGTTTTCTCCCTGTTCTTGTCATCTTCTTGTTTTATATCATGTAAATATTTATTTGCAAACAATTCTTTTAAGAAAATAAAAAGGGCCAGGCACAAAGGCCTGACCCAGGTGGTGCGGCAGGGAGGATTGCGATGACTAAAGCCGCCCTGCCACATTACTAAACGTGCTCAAATCTAGCAAGGCCCTTGTCACCTAGGATTTCATAGACCGTCCTGCGTTCATCATTAACAGCTGCAAAGACTGCTGCCTGTGATGCCCAATAATCTATGTTACCTGGATGGGTAAGGTTACGAGCAGCTGCCTTGAGCACAGTTTTAATCTGACCCTCCAGGGCTGTGCTGCGTAGGCTATGGAACCAGTGCAGCCATTGGTCAGCCTGCTTTAGGTTAGGTGCTGCATACATATGCCGCAATTCTGCACCAGCACCTGGCTTATCTACCCTGGCATACAATGACACCAGGATAATCTTGCCGTGATAATCACGCTGCACGTTGACTGCCCAGGTCACACTCTTATAGCTAGAGACAACGCCATATTTAAAATAAGTTTTGTCGTTCCAGCTGCTTTCTGTTTCCATGCAGTTTGTTTTTTTAAGGTATCTCATTGGTCTATCCCTCCTGGTGGACAGCTGCCTAAGCAGCTGCCTCATCCTGTTGTGGCTGCTTGTCATAGAGAAACTCGACAGCCTTGTTAGCCTGGGTGAATGCAGTGAACACTGCCTTAGGGTTATCTTTAACAGCCTTCTTCCAACCGTTAAGATATACTGCATGGTCTTTGCGTGGCTCAGGTGATACGCCAAGCAATACTGACAGGA
>MDTA01082053.1_pt1 | contig 33659 bp, 31 predicted proteins | sample 811151 | NCBI WGS metagenome assembly MDTA01 (sample SAMN05326648, study PRJNA326480) | marine metagenome | isolation source: seawater | place: Indian Ocean: South | collected 2010
CTTACAAGGAAGAAGTCACAGGTTCAAATCCTGTAGAGCAAAAAGATTAAACTTATATCAAGGATAGTTTTGGAAAAAAATAATTATACACTCACAGCAATAGTTCCCTTTTTTAATGAGGAACAAACGATCATTGAGTCTGTAAAGAATTTAGAAAAAATTACCCTTATAAATGAAATCATTTTGGTAGATGACTGCTCATCTGATAGTTCATCAGAAAAAGCAAAAGTTCTAGCTAATACATTAGATAAAGTTACTTATTTAAGACTTAAAAAAAATAAAGGTAAAGGTGGAGCAGTCCTTAGTGCGATTAATAGTGTTTCATCATCACATGTAGTAATACATGATGCAGATTTAGAATACAACCCAAATGACATAGTAAAAATGTTTAATTCAGTAAAAAATATAGATACTTTTGTAATTGGAAGTAGATATTTAGAGAACAAAAAAATGAGGTTGGAAAATATGAGCTTAATGTTAAATTTTATTGAGGTAAGTTCTACCAAATTATTTAATAATTTATTTGGAACAAAATTAACTGATATTGGAAGCTGTTATAAATTAATTCCTCATCAATTCTTATCAACTAACAATTTTGTTGAAACTGGATTTCATACAGAATTAGAAATATTATCAAAATTTATTCAAAAAGGCGGTTTTGTTACTGAAACTCCAATAAGTTATACGGGTAGGAAAAGTGCCGATGGGAAAAAAAATGGAATTTTAATTATGATTAAATTTTTTCTAAAGATTTTTAAGCTTAAATATAAAAAAAGGTAATTTTTATTTTTTTGATTTAATAATTTTTATATAGAAAAATAAATTCCGTAAAGTATGGGGTTATGATTTTACTTTCATTCATAATTGTTTTACTAGATCTTTTTTGAACAAATTATGATTGTTGATTGAACTTCAAACAGCTCAATTAAAGCGTTTACTTGTATACTGCCTTTGTGTATTACGATAGACATCATGCTAAAGGTAGAAATTACTCAAGATAGTCTTTGACTAGTAAATCTCGTAAGCTTCTTTATCGTGAATAGTAAGTTTTTTCTTATAACCAATATTTCTTTTAGTAAATGGTTCTAAAATATAATCAGGTTTTAAATTTTCAAACTCTTTGAAAAGTAAAGATTCTACAGCTAAATTTTTTTCAATCATTTCATTAGTATTAGTTTTATTTAGAAAATTTATAAAGTCTGCAGTTGATACCCCAAAGTATCCAGATTTATAATCATTCTTTTGTTTATAGAATAGATTTCTAGGTTTTGATAAAAAATCTTTAAAAAAATAGTTATTCTCAGCATACAGTCTTGGTTCAAAATAAACTAAATAGTCAAAATTTTCAATGTACTTAATACAGTATTGAAGATTTTCAATCAATCCTGCACCTTTATTAAATTTACCTATCTTATTTATTCTTCTAAGTATATAAATTGTTTCTAGTGGTAGTATTTTGGTTATTTTTCTAGGAATTAAAAACTTTGAATTTACTGTATTATCTGTAAATATAATATTAGAAAAATCCTTAAATACATCTAGTTGTTCTAATCTTTTTATGCCAAGTGAGTGTTGTTTTATTCTTTGAAATCCCCATTGAAGATTTGCTTTCTTTTTTTCATTTTTATTTTTGTAGTTTATTAATTTTTTTATTTTTTTAAAATCACGTGCTACAAAAATTGATGAATTAAGTAAGAGGACGATTTTATCATTCATGCTATTAACTATAAATTGATTTTGAGTAATAATATATAAATAATGAGAAGTTCATATAAATCAAATTCTTTTAATGATATTTTTAAATCCTTGTGCGAACTTTATAAACCAAAATCTATTCTAGAGATTGGAATCCTTGATGGATATTCATTAATGTCATTTGTCGAAAGTGTTTCAGAGAAAACAGATATTGTTGCAATAGATTTGTTTAACTTGTATGAGTTTAAAAATAGCGAAAAAAATGAAATAGAACAAAAGTTCAAAGAAAATAAGAACGTACAAATTTTACAAGGTGATTTTTATGAGTTTTATAAAAAATGCGGTAGTTTCGATCTAATACATATTGATATCTCAAATGATGCAGATATTTATGAATTTGCAATTAAAAACTATTTTCCAATAACAAACAAGGCCTTAGTCCTTGAGGGAGGTTCCGAAGAAAGAGATTCCGTAGATTGGATGAATAAATACAACAAAAGAAAAATAAACCCTTATTTACAGACAATTTCTACCACATATTCTATTGAGACTATTAATAAGTTTCCTTCTTTAACTATAATTGACGTGTTAAAAAGTAAGGCGTTATGAATCAGATACCACTTTTCAAAGTTTTTATGGACAAAAGTGCAATAAAAGAATCTAACAAAGTTTTGTCTAGCGGCTATGTAACACAAGGGCCTATTGTTGAAAATTTTGAAGAGAAATTAAAAAGTTTCTTCAATGAAGATCTAGTTACAACAACTAATTCAGCAACCTCAGCTCTACATCTTGTTATGCATATGTTAAAAACAAACGGTTTAGGCCCTGAGAAAATTAAAGTTACTGAAAAGAAAGATCACATATTAACAACACCATTAACATGTACAGCAACAAACTGGCCAATTTTATTAAACAATATAAATCTTAGATGGGTTGATGTAGATCAATCTAACTGCAATATGGATTTAGATGACTTAGAAGAAAAATTAAATGAAAATACCAAAGCTGTTCTCATAGTCCACTGGGGAGGATTTCCAATTGATTTAAATAAATTGGAAAAAATTCAAGAAGATTTTAATAATAAGTATGGATTCAAGTTCGTAATTATTGAAGATTGTGCCCATGCATTTGGATCAAAATTTAACGATAAGTTGATTGGCTCCTTTTCAAATATTTCAACATTCAGTTTTCAGGCTATAAAACACCTAACATCTGTTGATGGAGGATGTGTAATATTTAATGACAAAGCTGACTTTGATAGGTCTAAACTTTTAAGGTGGTACGGGATAGATAGAAATGAAAATCGAAAAGACTTTAGGTGTGAAGCAGACATAAGTGAAATAGGATTTAAATTTCATATGAATGATGTAAACGCTTCTATAGGCTTGGCGAATTTAGAACCAGTTGTAAATGATTTACTACCAATACACATAAATAATGGAAATTATTACAACGACAAATTAAAGAATATACAAGGTGTTGAATTAATGGATTACACTTCTCAATCAGAGATACCGTATTGGATTTATACAATCAAAGTCGAAAACAGACAAGAATTTATGAAATATATGGATAATAAAAATATCGTTACAAGTCGTGTTCATGAAAGAAATGATATTCATTCAGCAGTTTCAAAATATGTTGAGAGCCTACCCAATCTAGATAAATTAATTGATGAAATGGTCTGTATACCTGTAGGTTGGTGGGTTTCTGAAGAAAGTAGAGATTATATAGTTGAATGCATAAAAGAATTTTATAATTAAAAATCTAACCATTCTGGATTATCTAAAAACCAATGTATCAATTTTTCAAAAGAATCTTCGATCGAGTGTTTATGGTTCCAACCAAGCGACCTGATTAAAGTACCATCTAGAGCATACCTTAAGTCATGGCCTGGTCTACTTGAATGAAAATCTACTAGTTCAAAATTTAATTCAAAGCCAGAATATCTTGAAATAAGTTGTGCTATTTCTAAGTTATTTAATTCCTTAGCACCAGGTATGTTTACTTTTAAACATTTTGCTCCATAAATATCCTCTTTTTTATTCATCAACTTATCTTTATTTTCAACTATGAACATTACAGCTCTAGCAACATCTTCTGCATAGATGTAGTGTCGACTTCCGGGCTTAGTCTTAGTGCTGTCAGAATGAATTAGTATTTTTTCTCCTCTTTTAAGCTTCCAAAGGGTATTAGGTATAAACTTTTCTGGGTGCTGCCTCTCGCCAAAAACATTCATTGTATGCGTAATTATCACAGGAAGTCCATAAGTATTTTCAAAAGCGATTGCTAGCTCTTCTCCTCCTGCTTTTGATGCACTATATGGATTTGTAGAATTGTATCGATCCCATTCTTTAAAATTTATATTTTTTGGTGCTGGGCCAAAAACCTCATCTGTACTAAAGTAAACAAAGTTTTCAAGATGATTCAAGTTTCTTGAATAATTTAATAAATTAGCTGTTGCGACTACATTGTCATATACAAATGTCATTGGATCATCAATCGACCTATCTACATGTGAAGATGCAGCAAGATGAAACACATGCTTAATGTCTCTTATTTGGCTTTCAATTAGATTATTGATTTCTGACTTTAAATCATGATAAATTATACTTACTCTTTTTTTTGTTGATTCATCGTAGTCTTTTAACATATGACTAAATCTGTTTAAATTCCCAGAATAATCTAATCTATCAATACTTATAATCTCATAGTCAGTGTTATCAAGTAAATATTTAATTAGAATGTGGCCAATAAATCCAGCACCACCAGTTACTAAAACTTTGTCACTCACGTAACAAGTTTAGTTAAATCATTTTTAATAGACTTGAAAAAATATACTATTTTATCTTTAAGAGTGGATGAATTAAAAAATATATAACCATCTGGAGCAGGAATGCTCCAGTTTCTTTTGATATATAAATTATTAAAATTTGAATTGAAGCTAATGTGTTCAGATACCATATCGATATTAGAGAAATCTGGCGAGTACATATATTTTAAATTATCTATATCTAATATTTTGTAAATACCAATTCCTCCAAACGCACTTTCAACAGCAATTAAGTCTTCTTTAAATTTATTTTTTGAAAATTGTTTTCTAAAGATTAAAAAATAATTAATAAAAAAAGTACCAAACTTTATCTTGTCTTTTAAATTTCTTGCAATAGACAAGTTATTATTTTCTACCCAGCCTTTTTTTCTAAGAGCAAAAATATCATAATAATATGGAGTCGAAAATGGAAATAAAGCATCTAAATCTTCAGATTTGATAACTGTATTTATAAAGTTTTCAAATTCTAGAATGTCAATATTTTCAAAAATTGATATGTCAGAATCTATTGGAATGTAAATTAGCTTATCTGTTGTAAATTTTTTTATTTCTTCTAAAGCGCTATTTCTGCAGATTGTTAATCTCTCAATACGAGAGTGATAATTATTTTCTAAATTATCAATTTCAAGAAAACTATCTATGAAATTTTGTTTTAATAAGTCATTGCAATATTCTTTTGTTCCGTCATTAGAGTCAGAGTCAATAACTAGTATTTTTATATTGAGTTTTAAATTTTGTTTTATTTTTAATATAAATTCAATATTTTGCTTTAAGCTAGGAAAACAATTTTTTGACATACAAATAAAAAAAAGCGTTTTTATATTTTCCATATAAATATTGTAAGTTAGTGATTAAGAAAATGAAAGAAAAGAGATTTATAGTACTCTAAATATTGAAAATTTAGTAAACATGAAAAAAATTTTAGTAGTCCATAATAAATATAGAATTTTCGGTGGAGAAGATTCAAACATCAGTGATGAAATTAAAATTTTAGAAAAAAATAATACTGTCGATTATTTAGAATTTGACAACTCAAATAGATTAAATGTAATTGATTTATTATTTTTTGTTATAAAAAGTAATTTTATTTCAAATAAAATTCTTAAAAATAAATTAATTAAATTCAAACCTGATTATGTTTATATGCACAATACCTGGTTTCGGGCCAATTTAGGTTTATTTAGTGTTCTTCAAAAACATCAGGTAAACACTGTGTTAAAAATTCATAATTTTAGATATGAATGTACAAGATATTTCACATCCAAAAATCATTTAAAAGGTTTAAAAAAATGCCCTATGTGTGGATACAAGCGTCGGGGGTTATTCAATAAATATTTTTTAGATTCATTCATAAAATCATTTTTCATAATTTTGTATGGTAAAAAATATTTTAAAATTTTAAAAAATAATAATATTCAGCTATTGGCTTTAAATTCTTTTCATTATGAAAAATTAATTAATTATGGAATACCAAAAAATAAAATTAAGGTTGCTAAAAATCCAATTTATTTAGATCCAAATTTAAAAAATATTTATAATCCAAAATCTGACTATGTAATTTATGCAGGCTCTCTAACTGATGCAAAAGGAATTTTACAACTAGTTGAAACATGGAATAAATTTGGATCAGATAATCTAAAATTAAAAATTGCTGGAGATGGAAAGCTAAAAGAATTTATAAAATCAAGTTTAAGTCATCGTATAGAGTACTTAGGAGTACTTGAAAATTTTGAAACTCTAAACTTAATAAAACATGCAAGAGCTGTAATTTCTTTTACAAATATGTATGAAGGCCAACCTAGGATTTTAAATGAAGCGTCATCCTTTGGTGTTCCGTCAATATTTCCTAATTTTGGAGGTATGACAGATTTTTTCCCCCAAAATTATTTACTAGCATTCACCCAATTTGATTATCAAGATGCACTAAAAAAACTTGATTATTTAAGTGATGAAGACATATTAAATAAAATTAGTAAAGAAATTACTTTTTTTGTAAATGAAAACTTTGGAGAAGATAAATTATTAACTTTGTATAAGGATATATTTAGTGACAAATAAACAAATTCCAGAAACAAGTGTGTTGTTATCTACTTTTAATAATGAATCTACTATAAAGAATTCAATAGAAAGTATTATTGACCAAACATACGAAGATTTTGAATTTTTGATAATAGATGATGCTTCTACCGACAATACATTCAAAATACTAAATGAGTTTGAAGATGAAAGGATTTATGTTTTTAAAAATAGAACTAACATTGGACTAACAAAATCATTAAATTTTTTGATACAGAAATCAAAAGGAAAATATTTAGCAAGACAGGATGGTGACGACCTCTCTTTTAAAGATCGTTTAAAGATTCAAAGGGAATTTATTAATCAAAGTAAATATCAAATATGTAGTTCTAGAGCAATAAATCAATCAACACAAAAAAAAATACCTGGATATAGTCACTATTTACCTGAAAAGCTACTTTTTAAATTCAAAAACCCTCATATACATGGGACCTTATTCATGGAAAAAAGTGTAATTGAAAATATTGGAGGTTATGATGAAAATTTTTATTATGCTCAGGATTTTAAACTTTATTGCGACCTCAAAAGAAGACATATTGACATTAAGAGGTTAAATAGAATTTTGTATTCTTTAAATACAAAAAATAATATCTCAACAAATAAAAAGAAGACACAAAAATATTACTTTGATTGTGCAAAAAACAATGTTATTCCAAATTAACTAAATTTTCTAGAAATACATCTTTCGACTAATTCTTCGAAATTTAATTTTGGAGACCAACTTAATTCTTTTTTTAATTTAGATGGATCAGAAATTCTTTTAATGGGATCATTTTTTCTTAAAATTTTTGTATTTTCTTGAACGTAATCTTGGTAATCTAAATTAAAATAATTAAAAACAATATTTACTAATTCTTTTATTGAATTGCCTTCTCCAGATCCAATACAATAATCTATGTCTTTTCCTTCTAAGGTTAAATTTAAAATTCCATCTGCAATATCGCCAGCAAAACTCCAGTCTCTTACTATTTCAAAGCTTCCGATCTCCAGTTTTTTATTTGAAGCTTTAGCGTTCAAAGCATAATTAATTATTTTCATAAAAAGATAGTTCTCGTTTCTAAATTCTGACTCATGGTTGAACATAATACCTGATTTTATTTCAATACCTTTTTGTGTGTAATTGTCTTTAATCAATTTATGAATTGTTAATTTAGCTTCTGCGTACGGAGAGTTTGGTAAAAATGTATCTTCCTCATTAAGAATTTCATTTTGATTTAGTCCATACATCTCAGAAGATGATGCTTGAAAAAACTTTGGAAACTTTTTTAAAGTTAAACTTGCTTCAACTAAATTATTAAAGATATTTACAATAGTATTTTTACTAATTTCATTATCAGTAAAAGAATCATAGACTGAACTAGGACCGCTAAGGTTAAAAATTATATTTGGGTTAACATCATTGATAAATTTAAGTACAGCTTCTTTATTGTTTAGGTCAACGTTAATTATGTTTAAATTGTTTGTAGAAATCTTGTTTATTGAATTTATTTTTTTTAAACACAAATTTTTACTTGATCGGGATACACCATAAATATTTAACTTTTGAGAACTTAGAAGCTTTGAAGTTAAAAAAATTCCATCTTGCCCTGAAATCCCAGTAATTAAAATATTTTTCATAACAATTCTAAAATTATATTAATACTATAAATTTTTAGATTTAGAATTAGCAGTAATGAAAATTTTTCTATCCAATATTAATGAATCTTGGATAATAGACAGGGTGCGTAAGGAGTGGTATACAAATTGTCCAGAAATATCTACTAATCAAATTTCAAATGCAGATATAGTTTGGATTATATCCCCTTGGGTCCTGAAGGGTTTAGATAAAAAAGAATTGAAGAAAAAAAAAGTTTTGTGTTCTTATTATCACTTTGATTTTAAGAATTTTTCACATGAGGAATTTGAAGACTTAGATCAATATGTTGATGAATATCACGTAATTTGTGAAAAAACCAAAGCCGATCTTCAAACACTTACAAATAAAAAAATAACATCGATTCCTTTTTGGATAAATCAAAATATATTTTTTCAAATAGACGATAAGATTTCTCTGAGACGTTTATTTGGTGTAAAAGATTCTGACTATTTAATCGGAAGTTTTCAGAGAGACACAGAGGGTTCAGATTTAATCTCGCCAAAATTAATTAAGGGTCCAGATATATTTTTAGAAGTTGTAAAAAAAATTTATGAGAGGAATAAGAGCACAAAAGTTGTTCTTTCTGGAACTAGAAGACAGTACATAATAACGAACTTATCAAACATGGGAATACCTTTTATTTATTATGAAATGGTAGATTTTAAAACTCTTAACAAACTATATAATTTATTAGATTTATATGTTGTATCATCAAGAATTGAAGGGGGGCCTCAAGCAATACTAGAGTGTGGAGTAACTAAAACTCCCTTGGTTTCTACAGATGTTGGTGTTGCTCCAGAGATATTAAGTAATGAGTCTATATATAAAGTTGAAAAATTTAACGAAAGTAAACCTGATGTTGATTTTGCATATGAGAAAAGTAAAAAGTATTTGATCCCAAATGGAATAAAATTATTTGAAAAGATGTTTGTGGAGTTTTATGAAAGTTAGTATTGGATCAAGAATAGTTTTAGGACCTTGGGGTGGAGGTAATTTATTTGCAATAAATTTATCTAATTATTTAAAAGAAAAAGGTCATGAAGTAAGATACGATCTTGTTGACAGAGATATAGACTTGATTCTTTTAACTGACCCGAGAAGTAGGAGAGAATCTTCATCTACTTTTAATCACTATGATATTGAACAGTATAAAAAGTTTGTTAACCCTGGTGTAAAAGTTGTTCAAAGAATAAACGAGTGTGATGAAAGAAAGAATACAAAAAATATAAATAGTTTTTACTTAGATGCCAGCAAGGTTGCAGACCATGTAGTATTTGTAAGCACTTGGCTTCAAAGTATTTATACAAATATAGGTTTAAGTCCAGAAAAGTCTTCTGTAATTTTAGCTGGAGCAAACTCCGAAATATTTAATAAATTAAATCAAAAACTATGGAGTTCCTCTGAATTAAAAATTGTCACCCATCATTGGAGTTCTCATGAAAATAAAGGATTTGATACTTATAAGCAATTGGACGAATTGATTACAACACCTAAATGGAAAAACAAAATTGAATTCACTTATATAGGCAACATGAACGAAAATACTTTATTTAGTAATACAAAAATAATTAGGCCTCTTGCCGGAAAAGAATTAGCCAGCGAACTCAAAAAAAACCATGTTTATGTCACAGGATCAATAAACGAACCTTCAGGGAATCATCACATAGAAGCAGCTCAATGTGGATTACCTATATTGTATAAAAATAGCGGAGGTATTCCAGAATACTGTAGTGGCTTTGGTGTTTCTTTTGATAATAACTTTGAAGAAGCATTGGAAGAAGTTTATAACAATTATCAAATATATATAGAAAAGTTAAATTACTACCCATTTAATTCCGATAAAATGTGTGAAGAATTCTTAACATTGTTTTTAGAGTTAACCAAAAACCAAAAAAAGAGTAATTCTCATACTCACTTTATAATGTCTAATTATGTAATTTTTAAAAATCGTTATATGTCAATAATTAGAGGTATTTCAATTTCATCAATAAAAAATAAACTTAAAAATTTAATTAACATGAGAAAAAAACATGATAGATAATAAAGAAATATTTTCAATTTTAGATAATGTAAAAATATTCATTAAATCTCTTAGAAATAACAATACATATACTTTCGAACCAGTTAAAAAAGGGGCTACTAAATATGGTCAAAACTTAACCTTGGGTTTTAGTTCGTATGCAATGAAAATATATTATATGTTGGGTATTTGGGAAGATTTGAGCCAACATGAACAAAATGAATGGATAAACTATATTAATTCTTTCCAAAAACAGGATTCAAAATTTGGAAAGAACTTCTATGTAGATAGTACCATTGTGAATTATTACGAAAAATTTCAAACAAAAAATGAAATTAAAAATTTATCCAAATTGTTATTAAATACATTTTTAGGAAAAAATTATGATTTAAAATCTACAAAATTATTAAAAGCTATTAATGCAGATACAAAACAAGCTATTTCTACTCTTTACGAAGTAGGATCAAAAAACTCTCATCAAATTCCCAACAAATTTTCAAACGAACTAAATCTTATTTCTTATTTAGATAGTTTGGATTGGTCAAAACCTTGGTCTGCTGGAGCTCAATTTTCTTCAATGTGTGTTTATTCAGTTACGCAAAATTATAATAATGAAGAATCACTGGTCAAATATGCTACCGATATAGTCGATAGCGATACAGGTTCTTATTTTAAATTTAAACCTCAAGAAAATAGAGAAGTTATTAATGGAGCGATGAAAATCATTACTGGACTTGATTGGCTTAATCACGAAATACATTACCCAAAAAAATTAATTGACTATTGTTTAGCAAACGAACCATTAAATGAAGGTTGTGATATTGTAGATTATATTTATGTTCTCTATAAATGTTCTGAAGAAACAACTTACAAAAAAAATCAAATTGATGAAAAAATGGTTGAGGGAATTAATAAAATCAAAAATTTATACTTATTTAACGACTTGGGATTTTCTTATTTTGAAAACAAGTCACAAGATTATTACTACGGGGTACCTATAACAAATGGGCTAAAGACAGCTGACATTCACGGAACTTTATTATGTTGTTGGGGGCTAATGATGGCAATGAAAACTGTCGGTGTAGAACTAGAAAATTTCAAAATAATAAAGCCATAATGATCAATACATTTTCGAAAATTATTTACTCATCAATTGTTAAAAATATTGTATTTCTGCTTTTAACTTTATCTTTTTTCTTTTCAAGATCTTTTGTAGGTATATATATATTTGGTTTCAGAATAGGGGAGTACTTAATGGCCCTTGCGTTTGTAACTTATGTATTTACTGTACTAACTGACTTTGAATTGAATCCATTAAGAAAAATTTCTTCTATTTTTAAAAATTTATTTATTTTACTTTTCATATTTTTTATCATTTCATTATTTTTTTCTAATTCTAATCTTTTAAATCCATATACTTTTAAAACAAGTACGTATATATGGTCATTCTCATTTTTATTTTTTGGATTGAATTCAAAAAAAATAAATCTTTCTCTGAACCAAGTAAAATTATTACAGATTTTTATAATAATTATTTATTTATCATCCGTTTTTGGATACCCAGACCTAATAATTGAATTAATTTTGCAAATTTCTGATAAATATGAATTACACAAAGGTTCTGATCTTGCATTATTTTATATAATTTTTACAATTTTAATTAATAGTACTTTTAAATATAATCTCTTATCTCTTCAAGCTTTTGTGTTTAATTCCTCACTATATTTACCTTTACTTTTGTTTAAAAGCAGATCGGCTTTCATAGGTTGCTTTATAATTTTTTTACATGAATTATTCAAATTTTTTGTAACTAAAAAATTAAAAGTTTCTAAAGCACAATTTACAATACTAATACTTGTGGGATTGACATTTATAAGTATTTCTACTTACCTTACTCAAAATAGAGATATTCCTGAAGAAATTAATGTTGAATTGATATCAAATTCTTATTCAGAATTGGCCGAGTATAGACTTAAACATTACCAACAAGAATATCCTATTTTATATTTTCAAGATGGAAGAATCTATTCAGGAGATGGTAACTTAAATTGGAGATTAATTATGTGGCAAGATGCAATTGAAGACAATATTAATGATGGAAAATTACTTATTGGTTTGGGATATAAAAATAAATTTAATGTATTTTTAGAGGATAATACTGGATTTGGAAATGATAGAAGAGGTCTAGACCAATTAAACGAACAAGTTCATAATTATTTTGTGACTATTTTTCTAAGAGGTGGTTTAATCCAACTTTCTGTTATTTTATTTCTATATTATTTAATATTAAAGTTCAATCAAAATACTCATGAAAAAAATTCAATGGTTATATTCATCCTATCAACATTATTTATTTCTTTTTTTGACAGTTCGATGGAGAACTCACACTTTCCTCTTATTTTTTATTATTTTTTAGGAAACTTTTATCTAACTGATAAAATGGCTAAGTAAATTGCAATAATATGAAAAAAGCTTTTTTAACTGGAATCACTGGACAAGATGGTTATTATTTAACCAAATTTTTAATTGAAAACAATTATGAAGTTCATGGAATAATTAGAAGATCATCTACCTTTAATACGTCTAGAATAGATGGATTAATTTCAGAATACTCTAAAGAAAAAAAATTAACCTTATACTATTCAGATTTATTAGATTCATCTTCACTTAGTTCTTTAATTCACAAAATCCAGCCAGATGAGATTTATAACTTAGCAGCACAATCTCATGTTGCTGTGTCTTTTAAAAACCCACACTATTCAACTGAGGTTAGTACTTCAGGACCGGTAACTTTACTTGAGACAGTGAGAAACTTAAAACATGATATAAAATACTATCAAGCGTCTTCTTCTGAAATGTATGGAGGTGTAACTAGTGATCCTTTAAATGAAGACTCTTTGTTTATTCCAAAAAGTCCATATGCAGCAGGAAAACTTTTTGCTCACAACATGACAAAGGTGTACCGGGAATCTTACAACAAATTTTGTGTAAACGGCATTCTTTTTAATCACGAATCTCCACATAGAGGAGAAACATTCGTTACACGTAAAATCACTAGAGCAGTTGGTAGAATTTATCATAATTTACAAACAGGTTTAACGCTGGGAAATCTTGATGCATTTAGAGACTGGGGATATGCTGGAGATTATGTTAAAGCAATGTGGATGATGTTACAACATAATATTGCTGATGATTGGGTAGTTGCTACTGGAGAAGCTCACAGTGTAAGAGAGTTTCTAAATATTGCCTTTTCTCATGTTGATTTGAACTGGGAGGAATATGTAACAACTAGTTCAACATATGAAAGACCAAATGAAGTAAACCACCTTTTAGGAGATCCAACAAAAGTTAAAAAAGAACTTGGTTGGAATCCTGAAACCTCATTTAGTGAACTTGTAAAAATGATGGTTGAAAGCGATATTGTTCTTGCTGAAAAAGAAAAAGTTTTGCTTGATAATGGATTAATTAAACCTACTTGGGAAAAGCCGAAGATTTAGTTTAAATTTTGACTATACCATTCATATGTACTGGCTAAACCAGTATCTAAATCAATTTTTGCTTTCCATCCAAGTGAATTAATTAATTCAGAATCTAAAAGTTTTCTAGGATTTCCATCAGGCTTTGAGGAATCAAAAATTAGATCGCCTTCATAACCAACTATAGTTTTAATTTTTTTAGCTAAATTAATAATAGAAATTTCATAACCACTGCCAATATTAATTAAATCATCATTTATATTTTTTTCAATTATAAATAAAATTGACGAAGCTAGATCATCTACATGCATAAATTCTCTCAAAGGTTGTCCAGAACCCCAAATTTTAAATGATAATGTGTTTTCTTTCTTTGCTTTATGCATTCTAGATATTAAACCAGGAATAACATGACTATCTAGTTCTGAGAAATTATCATTTGGTCCATATAAATTAGTAGGCATTAGATTAACTATTTCATGATTCGATTCATTTTTAATTGCCCTTCCTAGTTCAATTGCAGTCAATTTGGCCATTGCATATGGTGAGTTTGTTGGTTCTAAAGTTCCAGTCATAAAACTGTTTTCGCTAATAGGGTTAGGAGCATTCAATGGATAAATACAACTACTACCCAGGTTAATAACTTTAGTTTTATTAAGGTTTTTTACAGATTCTAAGATATTTAAATTAATTTTTAGATTGTTTATTAAAAATTCTGTTTTTTTTGTGTTATTTGCATATATACCACCAACTTTTGCTGCTGCATTGATAATACAATCAGGTTTATATTCATTTATAAATTTGTCAGTCTTAACAAAATCAAACAAATCAAGAGTATTTCTTGTAGAGAATTCTACTGAAAATTTTGAATTGTTTTTAAAAATTCTTCTTAAAGAGTTTCCAACTAACCCATTACTTCCAAAAACTAAAATTTTCATCCCATACTATATTAATTAATTGGAAAAATACTTTACTTAACTATTGTATGAAAAATAAAAGTTTTCTATACATACTTAATCACAAGTAATAAAATCTGAATGTGTGTGGTTTCGTTGGATCAATTTCAAATAAAGTAGATAATTTTGAACACAATGATGTCAACAATTCTTATCTGATATGTAGAGGTCCTGATGATTATAAATCTATTGATGGAAAATTTGAAGATTATTTTGAAAATTATGACACTAACTATTTTAAATTTCAATTCAACAGACTATCAATTCTTGATTTAAGTTCTAAAGCATCACAACCTATGATTTCGGATAAGTACAAAACCATTCTGATGTTTAATGGTGAAATTTATAATCATAATGAACTCAGATCTGAATTACAAAGTAAGGATATAAAATTTAACACTAGTCATTCAGATTCGGAAGTTATATTGAATGGCCTTTCAACTATTGGTATAAGCTTTATCAACAGATTGAGAGGGCAATTTGCAATAGCATTTTATGATAGTAAAAAAAGGAAGCTTACCTTAGCAAGAGATAGGCTTGGTCAAAAACCATTATTTTATAAAGTATCAAAAAATAATGTTACTTTTAGTTCGAATTTAAAATCTATAGTCACATCTGACGACACAACAAAAAATAGTTCGATTGAAGATTATATTAACTACGGAGTAGTGCCATCTCCAAATACGATATTTAATAATATTTACAAACTAGAACCCTCCCAGATTATAACTTTTGATCTAGGAGACAATTACTCAATTCTAAATAAACAAATATTTTGGAAAATTGAAGAATATATAGGAGATAGTGAGTTTTCTTCAGATGAATTTTTTAATATTTTCTCAGAAGCTATAAAAATTAGAGAAGAGGCAGATGTAGAAGTTGCAACTTTTCTTTCTGGTGGAATAGATTCATCTTCAATCGTAAAAAATATGGCAGATCGAAGTAAAGAGATTAATACATATTCTATTGGATACAAAGACTCAACTTATGATGAATCTAAGTGGTCTAATTTAGTTGCAGAAAAATATAGAACTAACCATAATTTAGAATTACTCGATTTTAAATACGATTTTGAAGAAATATTGAAATCAATTGACATTTTTGATGAACCATATTCTGATCCCTCAACTTATCCATCATATTTGATTGCAAAAAATATTTCAAAAAAATATAAAGTTGCAATATCCGGAGATGGGGGTGATGAATTGTTAGGAGGCTACTCAAGAATAAGGAATCTTACAGATCCAAACATTATGAAACATTCATTATTTAATATTTTATATAATATGTATCCCGGATACTTAGGAACTGGGAATAAGTTTTTAAGAAAAGGAACAGATATAATTCAAGCCCACAGCAGTTTTTTTAGTGATAAGAAATTATTAAACTTTTTAGGGGTAAGTGATAATAGAACATTTGAAAATAGTTACTTAATTAAAAACCAAAATTATTATAAGTCATTATTGGTAACAGATTATAAATTTTTCCTCTCAGAAATGATGTTGCTTAAAGTTGATAGAACATCTATGGCGAACTCACTTGAAGTCAGATCCCCATTTGTCGATCATAAACTTATTGAGTATGTTTTGTCGCATGATACAAATTACTATTCTCCTAAATTTCAAAAATCAATTTTAAAAAATTATTTATCAGCTGATTTAAATAGTGATTTTATTAATAGAAGTAAGCAGGGTTTTGTTTTTAATCTTGAAAAATTTATATTTGAAAATAAAAATATAATTTTTAATTTTTTTTCAAACAGTAAGTTAGGAATTGATCTTAAGGATATAAAAAAATTGTCTATTCGTAGTTCAAGAATAAATGCCCAAAGAATATGGAAATTGTTATTTTTAGAGAGATATTTATCCTCTCTTAAGTAATTTATTAAGATCTAGATACTCAATTGAAACCATTTTTTTAATCGAGTTTGTCTCATAAATATCTTCATATCCTTTTTTTGAAATACTATCTAAATTTTCATGATTAAGCCTTTTATGGAATATATGATTAAGATTTTTTTTATCAGTTTCATATACGAATCCATTGACTCTATCTTTAATTATTTCAGTGTGGTTTTTAATATTTGAAACAAACACAATACATCCTGCAGACAAGGCTTCTAAAACACTTTTTGGATTTCCTTCGTAGTTAGATGTTGAAATAAAAAATTTGTAGTTTGGCAATAATGACAGAACTTCAGAATTAGATAATTTATTAAAAAAATTGACTTTTACATTATTTTTATTTGCACATAAATCAATTTCCCTTTTTAAAGATCCCTCTCCAATTAAGTCGATTTCGAAATCACTATTTTTAAACGATTCAATTAGATATTCGAAGTTTTTTTGTTTTTCCAATCTACCAATACTGACTATTTTTTTATCATGTCTTTTATCAAATTCCAAATATGTATTTTTTTCAACCCAGTTTGGTCTAATTTGAATATTTGATGAACCAAATTCTTTATTTAAAAAATCATAGTCACACTTGCTTGATACAGTGTATAAATCAGAAGACTTAATTGACCAGCTTGTTAAATAACGATATAACTTTTTAATAAACCAACTTTTGTTTTCAAATATGCTGAATTCATACATATCATATCCAGTTCGAATAAATAAAGGCTTGTTAAGAATTTTTTTTAAAATTATTGATACCCAAGATCCTAACAACTGGTTTTGCTTAATTAAATCAACTTCTTTGAGCTCTTTCTTTATAAAAAATGGAATAAAAAATGATTTTAAATAATTTATAGGTTTTCTTTTTGAGCATTTTAAAATTTCATAAATGGGGATTATTTTTGATCCATTTATTTTTAAATTAATATCACTGTCTTCGTAATTTCCATAAGTTATAAATATAAACTCAACTCCGTACTCTTCATTTAGAATTTGATATGGTTTTAGTTCTTTTTCTAATGTGCCGTTTAAATCCCATGTCTTGAGTGAATAATTATATGTAAATACAACAGCAACTTTCACATAATTATGATACACAAAAAAAAGTTTATTTTTTTTAAGTTTAAATAGCTATCATATCTTTTATGGCAACTATCGTTCATTTTCCTGACTTTATGTATAACAATCTAGACTTAAAAAAGGGAAATTTTTTTAAGTTAATATATTTTTTAGCTGGACTTATAGTCGGTTTTATACATAAAAATACTAATAAAAAATTATTTTGTTTTTTTATGAACATTTTTTTTAGAAAAGAAAGCAAAATTTATTATAAGAATGATCTATATTTTAAAAATTTAGAAAATAGAACTATTTCATTTCCTAACAAACGCATTGACAGAGTCATTATTAATTACAAAAAGCACTTCAACGACTTATTAGAGACATATTGTGTAAGTGATTTGATGCTTGAGGAAGATGATACAGTTGTAGATTGTGGTTCTAATGTGGGTGAGTTATTTTATGCACTAAAAATAAATAATTCACATTTTAATTATTATGGCTTTGAACCCGATCCAATTACTTATCGAAGTCTTCATGAAAATTTAAAAAATACTAGTTCTGAAATATTCGACTATGCACTTAGTAATGAGAATGGTCAAGCAAATTTATATTTAGACTCTGAAGGTGCAGACAGTTCTTTAGTGTATTTTGGAAAAGTAAAAAATTATTCAGTAGAAACTAGAACGTTAGACTCTTTTAAATTAGAAAAAATAAAATTATTTAAATTAGAAGCAGAAGGATTTGAGTATGAGGTACTTGAAGGAGCAAAAAATACATTAAAGAATACAGATCTTGTAACAGTTGATTATGGGCCAGAAAAAGGTCTTGAAAAAAATACAACAGCTTCTGAAGTTACAAATTTTTTATACAAAAATGATTTTAAATTAATTAAAACTTCTAAATATAGACATGTTGGATTATTTAAGAATAAGAATTTTTAAATCTTCTTAAATTATTTATGGATCTACCGAAGTAAAACTCTTTTTTACCCTTGATGAAGTTAATAAAATTGAATTTATAATTATTTTTGATTCCAAACATATCATATCCAAACTGTTTATTGTTTAAATTAGCTAACTTGTTTTTAATATATTTTGGATGATTCTCAAGGTTTAATATATGCACATGCTCAGGGTATTTTCTAATAATTTGTTTATTCCATGCATCAAAAGCTTCTTGGTCAGTAGAACCACCTCTATCACCATAATTACCAAATTCCCTATGCCAGGCTCTTGCAAATCTTGCTCTATCTGATGCAATAATATCTTTAGTTCTAAACATCGCATCATATTGATAAATTGGTATATTGTAATTTGGTACAGAGTTTGGCGTTATAAGAGATCCATTCAAAGTTGCTAAACAATAATCTCCTCCACCATTTAACTTGATATTTGGAAACTTTTTTTTATTAAGGATGATACATAAACGAGTTTTTAGTTGATATCTCCCGACAGTAAAAAATTGATACTGAGGAATTGCTATAGCAGGATAATCAGTTGAATTTTTTAACGCATTAAGAAGTCTTTCTTTTGATTTTTCATGAAAAAAGTAATCGATATCCATTCTTATTACCCAATCACCATTAGACAAGTTAAATCCATCTTGAAAGTTTTTACCTATGTCTTTCCATGTAAACTCTGGTTTCCAATCTTTTCCAGTAACAATTACCTCATCAGCAAAATCTTTGTAACATTCTAGAGCTTCTTCCCAAGGGTCCATTCTTTTTTTTGGATCTGTGAAAGTAGTAAATATACTCAACATTTTATTTTATAATAATATTTTCTATGCTCTTCGAAAAATTATCTAAGTTGTATTTATTTTTTATTAAATCTAAACCTTCACCTCTAATGTTGTTATAAAGTACATGATCATTTTCAAGTTTTTTAATCAAATCACTCCATAGGCCAATACTATTTTGATTTGCAAGTATGATATTATTTTCATTTTCAAAATTTTTCTTGTCCCAGAACCCATCAGTGTCTGTTATTATCACAGGAGTTCCACATGCGATAGATTGTAAACTTACACTCTGTCCAGATGGCTGAAGTGAATTTACTAATGGAACAATAGTTAAAAATGCTTCGTTGTAAAGATTTGCTAATTCTAAATCAGTTAAACTATTTTTTGACCATGATCCTTTATGTAATACTGAATTATCTTTTAAATCAAGTTGATTAAGTTGATTTGTAACAAATACAAATTCTTTATCATACATAGAATTTGCTAAGTTTTTAGCAAATTCAAAATCTCTAAATCCATCGTTTCCTACAAATAATATTTTTTTCTTTTTTTCTATGCTTTTACTTACTTTCCATATTTGTAAATCTACTGCGAATGGCAAAACATGCATTTTTTTATAATGCTTTTTAAATAAATTAGCGGCGTGCTTTTGTTCAGACTCACTTAGAAATATTAAATTATCCATATTTTTTAAAAAATAATTAAGTAAAAATTTTTGAACCGGCTGTAAAATTTTAAATTTTGGAGTTCTTGAAAATAAACCCATAACAAAACATAATGTTGATGGTTTTTTTCGAATTATTTTAGATATTGTTATATTAATTAAGCTAGCAAAACCAACTCTATTGTTTGAAAATATTGCATAATCTGAATCAAATATTTTTTTTATATTTTTTTTATTTGTTAGAAAACTCCAGTAAATAGGTAACTTTAAAATATTTCTTAATCTTTTTTCAAATATTAAGAAATAATATTTATTTAAAAATTTTTTAGATTTATCAAATTCTATTATCTCGGTATCGTAGCCCTTACTTTCAAAATAATGGTATCCATAAAACATTTCTTTTGCATAAGGTGTATTATTATTAATTTTTTCAATACGACCAGCTTGGTAAAAAAATAAAATTTTTTTCATTCTTCACTAAATAGCTTAATTACTTTAATTAGTTTTTTATCTTTAAATCCAGAGAATTGAGATTTAAAAATAAATTAGAAATAGACTAAAATCTGTGAGTTTATTTATTAACACCATTAAAGAATCAGAAATTATAAACAGTTATAACTTTGCTAGAAACAGTGATTTAGTATTTTCAGAAATAATATCGAAAGATAATTATAAAAAATTAGATAATAAAAATCACAATATTATTTTTGAAGATAAAGATAAGATTTTTTACAAAGCAAGCTTTCTTAAAGTTAAAAGTGGAGATACTATATTTTCAAATACTTATTTCGTAGAGCCTCTATTAGAAAAAATTAGAGAGACTTCTCTTGAGGATATAAAAATTATAACTTCTCAAACGGATATCCCCATAACAAACAGGTTATACTCAAAAAAACCAAAAAATATTGCAAAATGGTTTTCGATTAATGTAGATATTGATAGAGATGATTTAATACCGATTCCATACGGTTTAGCTAATTCATATTCACCTAAAAATTTATTCAAAACTCATTTTGAGAATTTATCAAACTTAAACAAACAAGAAAACATTTATATGAATTTCGAGATAAATACTAATTACTTTCACAGATATAAATCTTATAAAAAGCTGAGAAACAAAAAAAATTTTTTGGTTGAGCGCAAAAAACTTGGTCTTGACACGTATTCAAGAAATCTAAATTTATATAAGTACATTTATTGTCCATGGGGAAATGGGTTTGATACACATAGACTTTGGGAAGCTTTATATTCTGGTGCAATTGCAATCGTCCCTAGGCATAAAACTTTTTCTACTACAAAAGATTTACCAGTAATTCAATACGATAATTTAAATGAATTAAGCTTTGAATATTTATCAATTAAACAAAAAGAATTACAATATGATTATAAAAAACTTAGTATTGATTATTGGATGAAGGATATAAAATATAAAAATCAAAAAACTTTCAAACCAAATGAAATTTTAATTAAATTTGATGACGAATTAGATATCAAAAATTATAAAAAAAGACTTAAAGCTGAAAAAAAATCAAAAAATATATCTACTAACTTAAGAAAGGTCCATTCAAGTTTATTTAAATTGAATTTAAATAAATTAAATACATATTAGAAAAATGAAATTATTAAAAGAAATAACTCGAGATGTATATTTTATTTCTAAAATTACAAAAGTTACCAATAAAAAATTTATACTAATTTCAGTTGTTATTCTCTCACAATTAACTGCATTTTCAGACGTAGCTTTAATAGTTTTATTTTCAACTGTGTTTACTGGAAACATAGAAAATAGTTTTGTAGGGAATGCAGTTTCATTTCTGCTGGAATTTAAATATATCATACCGATAGTTGTGGTAATTAGATTTTATGTAACCTACTTTCAAACCATGATTATGAAAAGACTTGAGATGGCTGTTACAAAAAATTTGAAAGTACACCTTTTAGAAGAAGTATTTGACAAAAGAAATTATTCTGTAGCTGATGCATATTTCTACTTAAATACTCTCTCGGGCCATGTTGCATTTTTCTACTCGAGCCTAGTGGGATTTGTAAATAGTTTGTTGCAATCTGCAGCCTATATAATTTTTTTAAGTAACTCAGATTTAGATGTATTTCTAGTCTTAATACTTGGGGTAGTGATACTTTATTATCCATTGAAATATTTAATAAAACAATCAAAAACTTATATGCACAAAGTATATTTAGTTGCTCAATCAGCGGGTGAAGAAATTCAAAGAATAGTGGACAATATGTTCCTTATTAAATTACTGAATAAGGAAAAAGAAGAGCTTGAGATTTTTGATAAAACATTAACTGAACTTAACAAAAATGAATATCAAAATGTAAAATTTATTACACTTAATGGGTTTTTACCTAACTTTATAACTATGCTTGTGTTTTCGATTTTAATTGGAATACCTAGATTTGTTAAAGGAATAACTTTAGATTTCCTAGGTGTAACTCTTAGGTTATTTCAATCACTTAGCATTTTAAGCACTGGTGTTAGTAGGATACTTAACTCTCATGTTCATATATCTGAATTATACAAAATTTTAAAATCGCGAGAGCATGTTGAAAAAAACAATTATGTTCTTGATATTAATTCAAAGTTGGCCATTAGATTTGAAAATGTCTCATTTAAATATTTCAAATCTAAAGAAATTATTTTTGAAGATATAAATTTAGAAATTAGTAAAGGAAGTCACAACATTATTACTGGACCAAATGGGTCAGGGAAAAGCACATTGTTAGGCTTAATAGCGGGCGTTTACTATTCCAACAAAGGTAAAGTTTATCATCATTCTGATAAGTTTGGATATATCGGAGCCACCCCTCTAATTTTTAGTAAATCATTAAGAGAAAACTTATTGTATGGCAATAATAATGATGTAGATGACGAAACTTTAATCACAGAGTTAAGAAGATTTGACACTTTTAAAGAGGAGTCAGGTTATGATTTAGACAGAATAATTTCAAATAAAAGTTTATCATCAGGACAAATGCAGAAAATTGCATTTATTAGAGCACTTGTTAATAATATTGAAATCCTTCTTTTAGATGAGTCAACTGCTAATTTAGATGAAAAATCTAGAAATTTAGTTTTTGATATATTAAAAGATAAAAATGTAACAATTATAAATTCAACACACGATCCTGATATGTTCAGTTCTGTTGACAGGCATTTTCAGATAAGTTTAAGTGATGAAAAAAGAATTGTAAATCAAGTTTAAATTAATTTCTACTCTAATGATATTTTTAGAAATGTTTCAAATTCTTTTGGATTAACGAAATAATTTGAATTGTACGGGTTCCCTTCAGCACTAGCTTTAAAATAAAAATAATCCATTTCTAATCCTGAAGCCAAAGAAAAGAAACAATTATTTTTACTATCGTTTTTATCTCTCACTTCTAATATTTTTGTATTTTTATCTACAAAGAGCATATTTGCAAGACCAGCACCATGTATTCCAGCTAATACTTTTGATTTAGAAATTAAATTGAATTGTTCAATAAAAGGCATTGACTCAAGCTCTACTATTTTAAAACCATTATTGGTAATTATTTTCTCTATTTCTTGAAAATTAGATATTTTTCTTTTGTTATCACTTTGTCTACTTATCCAAATCTTATCTTCTTTAATATCTGATTTAGGAATCAATTCAAACTTGTTTTTTAAAGACTTTAGAAGTACTTCATTGTAGTTTCCCGACTCTGCTCCATGAGATGTCAAATATAATTTTTTTATTAATAAGAGTTCTGATTTTTTATAAGTTAGAAAGTTTATTTTTAATAATTTTAAAATTTCTTTTATATAATCTTTTTCTAAATAATAATCAGGTATTAAAATCGGATACTCGTCTAATTTAGAATAAATAAGCTCAACTCTTTGCAGAGCATCACTTAACCAGTGAAAAAATTGATCACTTCTTACGTCAATAATCCATGAAGCAGATTCAATTATCCTAACTTTTCTTGTATCTTTTTTTTTTATAAAATTTTGAAAGTCAATTAAAAAGTTTTTTAATTTTTTTATTTTCTTTTCGTCATTCATTCTCCAATAAATATATTTTGAATGAAAATATTTATATTTTTTTATCTGAGTATTATCAATATTTACATTTCTGGATAATTTTATATGTGTAGATTTAATTTTTTTTCTAAACTCATGCTCAAAAAGATGATTATCTACAGCTTCAATATTGATTGGTTTTTTTCTTATAGAAGTATATTTTTCTGTTATCTTCACGCTTTGATTATAAACTTTTAATTTTGTATATTAGAAAAAATAATATTTATTATTATTTTAAAGATATTGAAAAATTATTTAGTAATTCTTGCTGGATCCCCACGTGGAGGTAATCGTACATGGGAATCTTTAGATAAATATGTCTTAAAACCTTTAAATGCAGACTTAGCTATATGTTTGAGTGACAAATGGATTTTAAACAGTAGCATTTTGGAAAATGCAAAATTTCGTTGGGTGTTTGATGACTATAGCGAGAATTTAAAATACTATGAAGAAAATTTTCTAAACACTTGGCGTGAATACTTAATGACAGGTCAAGATACTGGCTTATTAAGCTCTGGCGGTGTACATTTTGTCTTTAAAGATTATATATTAAAAAATTATTTAGGAACTTTAGAAAAATATGATTATATTGTTTATACAAGGTTTGATCAATTCTATACAGATTATCATCCCGAGGGTAAAGAAGACAAAATTCTAATCCCTTTTGGAGAAGATTATTTTGGAATTTGCGACAGACATGCTTTAGTTCCCGTAAATTTAATAAAGCAATTTTTAAGAATTTGTGAATTTATTGACTCCGATAAAGCATTAAAAAATGTACCAGAATTTAATAATTGTGAAACAACTTTTAAGCAACACTTAGAGTCAGAGGGTTTATTGAGAAATGTTGAAAGGTTTAATCGTCTTCAGTTTACTTCTAGCCTCAAAGGAGAGCATACAAATTGGAGAGTCGCAAAATATAGAATTTATATATACAAAAACCTAATGACAAAATATCCTGATGAGTTTCTTGATTCAATACGGAATCTAATAGATAAAAAAGGTATCGCTAAAGCATTATTACAAGAACCAATTTTGTTATTTAATTATATTTATTTAAAAATTAGAATTATATTAGGTAAGCTCAAATCTTGAAATGAAAAAAAAATATGTTTTAATTACAGGCTCTGATGGTTTAGTAGGGTCTGAATCAGTATTATTTTTTAGTAAACTTGGTTATTCAATAATTGGAATTGATAATAATTCAAGGAAAAAATTTTTTGGACAAGAGGCATCAATTTTAAAAAGAAGAAATTATCTCAAAAAAACTGTAAATAATTATTACCATTTCAACGTTGATATAACTAGTAATAAAATTGAGGAAATTTTTAAATCTTACGGAAAGGAAATAGATTTAATTATACATTGTGCAGGCCAGCCTTCACATGATTGGGCTGCATCAAATCCGAAATTAGATTTTAATGTGAATTCATATGGAACTTTAAATATCTTAGAAAACATGAGAAAGTACAGTTATGAATCAAAATTTATATTTACATCAACAAACAAGGTTTATGGAGATAACCCAAACAAAATTGAATATATCGAAAAAGAATTCAGATATACACCAAAAAATCAGAAAAAATATAAGTATGGCATTAATGAAAATTTTTCTTTAGACAATACTGTACACTCATTGTTTGGAGTTTCAAAGTTGTCTGCTGATATGCTTGTTCAAGAGTATGGTAAGTATTTTGATTTAAGAACAGTTTCATTTAGGGGCGGTTGCTTAACTGGCTCTGGACACGCCGGTACAAAACTTCATGGTTTTCTGTCGTATTTAATAAAGTGCATAATTTCAAACGAGGAATACACGATTTTTGGATATAAAGGAAAACAAGTTAGAGACAATATTCATTCTTCAGATCTGGTTAATTGTTTCTATGAGTTTTATAAAAATCCCAAGTATGGTGAAGTTTACAATATCGGTGGTGGAGTAGAGTCAAATTGCTCAATGATTGAAGCTATAAAAATTGGAGAAGAAATCTCTGGAAAAAAATTAAATTACAAAATATCTTCTGAAAATAGAATCGGTGATCATATTTGGTATGTTAGTGATTTAAGAAAATTTAAAAAACACTTTCCTGAATGGAAAATCACATTTTCAATTGAGGATATTATTGAAGAGATTATAAGTAATAACTTCAATGAATGGTCTAAGTAAACTTAACTATGTTAGAAGTATTATACTGTTTTGATCAAAATTATAATAAGCAAGCTTTTACATCGATTTATTCTCTTTTGGAAAAATCTTCTGAACAATTAAATATAAATATTATTCATAAGATTTATAATGACAAAAGTTTTTTACCAAATAAAATTTTGAAACATAAAAACTTAAATAAAATAAGAGTTTTTAAATTTAAAAATAACGAATATATGTTTCCGAATATTGAAGGAACACATGTTTCAGAGGCAACATACTATAGAATATTTTTAGAGGATTATTTACCTGAAGGAATTCAAAGTGTGGTGTATTTAGATGCTGATATAGTTTGTGTAAATGATCCGTTAAAAGGGTTAAAAACAGAAATTCAAAATTTAAGAAATACTCAATATTTAATTGCCTGTAAAACTGAACATTTAAAACCCGATAACAAGGAACTATTTCAAAGATTAAAGCTTAAAAAAAATAAATACTTTAACGCTGGATTTATGATTATAGATTTAAATAAATGGAAAGAATATTCAACAAAAGAAAGACTTCTCGAAAAACTTGATAAAGAATATAAAAACCTAGAATTTTGGGATCAAGATTTACTAAATATTTATTTTGATGGGGAGTTCTTAGATTTAGATGAAAAATTTAATTGTGTCATAGATTTAGCATTTTATGAATACAACAATTATTTATTAACAACTGAAGAAATAGTTCTAAGTAAATATTTTATACACTATGCGGGAAGTCACAAACCATGGAATATCAATGGAATCCTCTGTAATCTCTCAGAAATTTATCAACAAAATTATCGAAATTTAACAGAGGTTGATTATCACATATCCCATAAGATGAAGAGATTATCTTTGTACTACTTCATTAAATCAATTATCAATTTATCATTTTTTAAAACAGCACACCCTGCTTCACTTTTAAAATTATTTATACAAAGTCTTTTAATTAAAAAATAGTTCATAAATTATGTGTTTATAGTAAATATATAGATAATTTTATGAAATTTAAATACATTCCAACAATCAGTCAAGCCACTCTCTTATTTATTGTTCTATTGTTAATTTTGATAAACAACTTACAATCAGAAAAATTACTTACGATTATTTCGCTAATTTTTATATTTTATGCAGTATTTATAACTTTTTTTAAGAACGATTATTTATTGATCAGAGTTGTCAAAAAGGTAAAAATTAAGAACCTTTTTAATATATTTTTTCTATTAATTATCTTTTTATATCTAATTATTTTTCAAAATTATTTTTTAAACTATGAAACAATTACGTGGGATGTGTCATCTTATTTAGTAGCTTCTCAAGAATTAGAGCAAGGAAATCTCCCATTTTCTACACAGTGGGAATCAAAAGGACCACTTAACAATATATTCTTTTTTTTGCTAAGCAGTTTTGTAGGCAAAAATTATGTTTTATTTAAATTATTAAATGATTTGCTTATTTATTTTATAATTTTAAATCTTTATTATTACTTACAAAAGAAAAGCAAAAACAATTCTCTTAATTATGTTTCGTTAGTATTTTTTACTGTTCTCTTTAGTACCAAATGGTATGTAAGTGAATATACAGAGTTTTATTGTTTAATAATAATTTCTTATGTGCATTATTTCTATTTGAAAAAATCATATTCTAAATCAAAATTTTTGTTTATCGGTATTTTATTTTCATTTTCAGTTTTGATAAATCAAGGCTCCTTAATAATTATTCTTGGTTACTTATATTATTTTTTTATAAATTATGAAAAAACACGACTCAAACATATATATTTTTATTTAGGTATTGGATTCACTTTACCCCTTATATCAATTGTTTTAATTTATGTAAGGTTTAATTTATTTGAAGTCCTTTTAGCTAATTATTTTTATATTCCTCTTGGATATACAGGTACAAATGCGAGTTCCTTTTATGAAATCAGAGTATTTTTACGTGAAATTTTTAATTACAACATGTATTTATATTTCTCATTAGTTTCAATACCTATTTTGCTAACAACAGACTTTATTAGAAATAAATCTCAATCTTTTTCTTTCTTTAAAGATTTAGATTACATTTTATTCGTTTTTGGAATCACATATTATTTTGTTGCTGGTCATAATTATTATCATCACTTTATTTATGCTTTATATTTTTTGTGTATAATTTTGACAAAAGTATCTCTTATTCAAAATAAACAATTTATTTCTATATTAGTATTTGCAAGTTTTGTATTCGCTAATCTTAACTACACTAATAAATCTATTGAAAACTTGTCTGATATTGAAAATGTATATAGGAATTATCCACTTAAAAATTTAGCACTAGAAATTGATTCACATTTTCACGGTAAACCTTATACAATTTTTGCACTGGATTATGTGTTAGTTTTATATTATCTCGATAAACCAAATTATTCATACATTATACACCCTACAAATCACTATCAAGATTACATAACCGATCCTTTAATTAATGCTGGCGTATTAATGGAAAATGAGGTTGAAAGATTATTTAACAACAAACCAGATGTTTTAATATGCAATACTAAAGCAATAGATAATGGGGGACAGGTTATAAATTTTGATCCTATTTTTTTTGGAAAACTAATTGAAGAAAATCAATCAAATTCGTGTAGTTTAGAATATCTGGAAAAAGATTATTTTTTAATTGATTCAAAAAAATACAGAGAAAATATGAATCTTAATTTTTACAAAGATCCTTATAAAGATATGAATGTTTTTATTTTAAAGATTCATAGAACTAATGACTTAGATCAGTAAAATTGAATTAAAATAATAAGATGAAATTTAGTTACGTCTATCTTAAAGGTGGACTTGGAAATCAACTCTTTCAACTAGCATTTGCAAATTATTTAAAAAACTTAAACCACAAGATTTTTATTGACGACTCAATGTTTAATGATTTTAAATATGCAAATAATACAAAAAGAGAATTAATATTTAATATTGCAGATTTTAGATTTAAAAATTCTAGTAAATTTACTAAAAGTCTTTTTAAGAATTTAAATAAAATTTTTCAAAGTAAAAAAATAAAAAAAATAGTAAAGCCAAAAAAAAATAAAGTTTTTAATTATATAAAAGATAAAGATCTTAAAGAATTTAAAAATAATAGCCTATTTACAATTTACGATGGTTATTGGCAGGAGTTTGAATTTATTCAAGACTCTAAATCTTTTTTGATTTCAAGTCTAAAAAATTACTCTGATATTTCTAATTCACTTACAGAAAAAAAAATATCTGGTTCTACATTAATACACGTTAGGAGGCAGGATTACGTTCAGCTTCATGAAGAATTAGATGAACAGTATTATCTAAAGGCAATTAATGAAGCAAGAAATTCCATTTCAAATTTTTACTTCGATGTATTTACAGATGACGCTTCATGGGTCACTTCAAGAAAATTATTTAAAGATGCAAACAACATTTACTCACCAAAAAACAAACAAGAAGAAAAAAATGAAGTAATCAAAGTATTTTCAAATATGTTAAGATATGAAAATTTTATAATAGCAAATAGTTCTTTTTCTTATATGGCTGCATTTCTTGGATCTTCAAATAAGTCTAAAGTTTTTTACCCAAATCCTTGGTTTAAAAATAAAACAAAAAATATTTTTTTCAATAAAACATGGAATCCGATTGATTTGAACTAAGCATGCAAAGCCCAAAAAAATTTACAAAATTAAACATTTTTATACCGATAGTACTTTTAGTAAGCATCATTTTTGCTACATTTATAAATAATTCATTCTTTTATTTACTTTTATTACTCTTGTATTTGTATAAAAATTTTTCTAATTCGTTTTTAATTATCAGTAAAGTTGAGAAATTTTTGCTTTACGCAACGCCTTTTATTTTTTATTCTAAGAAATTTTTGGATACTTTTGATAGAAAAGATTTACTTTTTTGGGATAACCAATATTTGTTTATGTTTTTTAGGTGCAATAAAGGGCTTACTGACAACTATATTTACCTTGAGAAAATTAAATATAACTGTGTAGAAGATATAGGATTTGGATTGTTTCCAAGTTTAATTTCAGCAAATATAAACCCTTGGGTTGCGTCAATTTTTATTTTTTTTACTTCAATTCTCTTTTTTATCTACTTAATTATTAATACGAATACAAAATATTTATATTTATCAATACTATTTATTTTAAGTCCGTCATTTAGATTTTTAATATTCTCATTAAATCCTGACCTTATTTTTTTAATTGGCTTTCTGTACCTTATACTTTTTAAAAAACTTCAATTAAATACTTTTGAATATATATTATTAACAATAGCCATCCAGACAAAAATATTTCCAATTGCGTTTTTACTAGGTTTTATTATTTACAATTTTCTTTATAAAGACAAGAACAATTTAATAAAACCAGCTTTTTTTCTATTAACCAATTTAGGACTAATTATTTATGATCTTTCCGTTAAAACAATTAGCGAAGTTTCTGTTTTTACTAATACATTTTTAGGAATTCCATACGTTTATGCGCCAATATACAGTTTTGGTGTTTTGGCAGACTATAAGACTTATCTTGATGTCCAGTTAAGCCCAAACCTTGGAAATTTTCGATTTTTACAAATTTTATTTGTAATTTCTATTATTTTTCTTGCTTTATTAAATAAACGATTGAATAGTGTTGATTATCACAATATTTCACTATTTGAAAAAAAAATTTTTATTTCTTTTATTCCCATGATCTTCTTTATAAGTTTATTTGGGAATTATGGTTATAAATTACCATTTTATTTTATATTAATCTTTATTGTTTTTTCTCACTCTGATCAATATATCAGACTCTTATTAATTTTATTTATTTTGTTTAATCCATTATTTCATATGTTAAATTTTGAATATGCTCACCAATTATTTCAACCTTCAAACTTAAACAGTTTATCTTTTGCCATTTCTAGAATTTCTTTTTATCTCACAAACTATATTTATCTATTTTTCTTTCTAAAAATTGTTAATTTTAAAAATAAAAATAAAAATAAAAATAAAAATTAAGATTTACCTTTTTTCTTGTAAGGAAAGAACCATTAAATACTAGGTAGTACTAGAGAGTCTTAATACAAAACATCAATGAATATATGACTTGTACTAGGTAGTACTAGAAGATACCAGACTATATCATACGTTTTTCTACAGAATGTAGGGTTAATGTGGGGTTGAATTAGCTATCATTTGTTATTTTTAAAATAAACGAAGTAAGTTAAACGAACTCCAATGTAGGCAAATATAGCACCAAGAATTACTTGAGTAGTAGTGTAGCTATTGCGAAACAACTCAATTGCTGGCCAAGCTATAGCTAAAATAGCAAGAAAACCACCTAAATCTTTTTTGAATTTCATAATTTTATAATAATTGATTGCAGATATTTTTATACAAAATGTGGGGTTGGTGTGGGGTTGAGGCACATATATATGTAAAGATTTCTGAAAACCCTTGTGGGCGCTACAGGATTTGAACCTGTGACTTCTTCCTTGTAAGGGAAGCGCTCTGCCGGACTGAGCTAAGCGCCCTATAGTCTAATTCTATAAATTGTAGTATTTAATCACCAGATATTTCTTCATGATATTCACCATCGACATTTACCTCCCATGGATCATAATTACCTAAACCTAAATAATTTCTTGCAGCATATAATCCAGTAGCCATAGCGTGGTCTTGGTTATTATATTTAAACATGCCTGATCTTCCGATAGCAGTAATATTTGGTAAAGTTTCTAGCCAATTTTTAATAATTTTAATATGTTCTTCATAGCCAGTTTTAATTACAGGGTATGCTTTTGGATTTCTAGTTACAGCACTATGAACAACATTAAATTCTTCCTCAAAGATGGTCATGAGTTCGCTAAGTGCAAACTCAATTAAATTTTTATTATCAGTAGTCCATAGCTCATCATTTTCAAAGCAGAAATACTCTAAAGTCAGAGGATAGGTATTTTCATTACTCATAAATTCTGAAAAATTTGTAAAATCTGCAATTCTTGCCATTTTTAGATCTGGAGAATGTATATAAATCCAATTATCATCAAACAGCTTTTTATCTATTGTTATATGAACGCTAATGTGATTTCTGTAATTGAGGCTATTTGCAGCACTTACAACTTCTGAAGGTATATCGGTTTTATAAATATTTATAAATTCCAACAGAGGATTACTAAAAAATATATTTTTTGCTTTTATCGTTGATAAAGCAGCATTGCTATTTTCTACAGTAAGGTTAAAAACATCCTCTTTTAACTCTACCGAAGAAACTTTACTTTCTTTTCTTACTTCAATTTCATTTTTTGAAATGCTATCTTCAAACTTTTCCCACAACATACCAGCTCCAAGCTTTGGATAGTAAAATTTATCAACTAAGGTTTTTGGTCTTTTTTTACTGTTCGGAAAAAGTGCAAATTTTATTGCAGTAGACAAACTAAGTCCTTTAATTCTTTGTGCTGCCCAATCTGACCCAATTTCCGAACAATCAATACCCCAAACTTTTTCTGTATAGTTTTTAAAGAAATTATTAAATAATTTCTTGCCGAATTTGTCAACTACCCAATCTTCAAAATTATTAATTTTTGAAAACTTTAAATAACTTTTAATTCTTGCAAAAATATATGAGAAACCAGTAAGTATTGATTCAATTACACCTAGACCAAATAATGCGTTTAAAGGTGTTAGGGGATAATCAAAATAACTATTTTTAAAAAGGATTCGAGTTTTTCTGTTTACTTCAACTGCATCGTCACCAAGAATTTCCAGAAAAAGATCGTAGACTTCTTTATTTTTAGTAAAGAATCGATGTGGACCGATATCATATCTATATTTTCCAAAAACTTTTGTTTCTGCAAGCCCTCCAACTTGATTTTTTTTATCCAAAACTAAAACTTTTTTATTAGAATCCCTAAGTTCGTATGCTGCTGTTAGTCCTGCTGGGCCGGCTCCAATAATTACTAAATCATACATAAGGTATTTGAAATTATAATCAAATATAATTAATTTGTTAAATATTATGAATAAGATAAAATCATTCTGGCATGAGGATATTGAGCCAGGATATTACGACAAAATAATAAACGAAGGTCTTGAAAAAAATAAAGGACTACAGTCAAACTGGCATAATTGTACTTATAAGAAAGTATTACATACGATTAGTAACTCATCAAACAATTTAGATTACGCCTGTGGATCTGGAACATTTATCGGAAGATATTTACAAATTAAAGCTACTGGTGTAGATATTGCCCTTGAGCAAATAAATTATGCTAAAAGTAAATTTAAAGATAAAAAATTTTTTTCAGTTGATGAATTTAATAATTTAAATACTGAGGAAAAATTTCAAACAATTACCGTCTTAGGATTAATAGA
>MDTA01064373.1_pt1 | contig 33621 bp, 30 predicted proteins | sample 811151 | NCBI WGS metagenome assembly MDTA01 (sample SAMN05326648, study PRJNA326480) | marine metagenome | isolation source: seawater | place: Indian Ocean: South | collected 2010
CGGATTCATGGACGGTGGTGGCGGCGGTGGCGGCGGCGGCGGTGGTGGCGGCGGTGGCGGCGGTGGCGGCGGGTGGGAACATAAATTTTCAGTTTTGTACTAACCCACTACAGTACAAGTAGATAACAATGAGCATTACTGAAAATAATCTATCAGCAGAACAGTTACGAGAACGCTACAAACTTGAGCGGGATAAACGCGTTCGAAACGACGGGCCAAATCAGTATCTTAAACCTTCGGGACGTTTCGCTCACCTCCTTGAAGACCCATACATCAATAAAGAAGAACGAGAACCACGAACAGATGAAACAACTGTTGCAATTATAGGAGGAGGGTTTGCAGGGTTATGCGCAGGCGCACGACTGAAAGCAGCTGGAATTGAAGATGTCACTATAATCGAAAGTGGGGGAGATGTCGGAGGTGTCTGGTACTGGAACCGCTACCCAGGAGCCATGTGTGACACAGCTGCCATGGTGTACCTACCTCTTCTTGAAGAAACGAATTATTTCCCATCCGAAAAATATGTACAAGGCTTTGAAATACACGAACACGCTAAACGTATAGCTTCAACGTTTAATCTCTACGAAGGAGCGCTTTTCTCAACAAGCGTAGAAGAAGCTAGATGGGACGAACGAACTAAAAGGTGGATAATCAAAACCGATCGAGGAGATGAACTTAAAGCTCAGTTCCTTACTATGGGGACAGGTCCTATATCAAAGCCAAAACTTCCAGGAATACAAGGAATAGAAGATTTCAAAGGGCACATGTTCCACACAGCTCGTTGGGATTACGACTACACCGGTGGTGACAGAACTGGTCAACGTATGGAAGGTTTAGCTGATAAACGAGTTGGGATAATCGGAACCGGCGCAACAGCAGTTCAATGCATCCCTCACCTCTCAGCCTCATCTGGAGATTTATACGTATTCCAGCGCACTCCCTCTTCAATAGATATACGAAATAACCGTCCACTCACCAACGATGATTTCAAAGACCTTCAACCAGGCTGGCAACGAGAATGGTTACTCAATTTTGCCACCCTTCAATCAGGCGGTTTCGCTGATAAAGATCTAGTCAAAGATGGCTGGACAGACATCGCTATCCGTATAAGAGATCGCATTATTAATAAAATACAAGATACTCCTGGAGCTAGCCTTGACGATGTTTGGATAGAAGCTTTTAGCGAATCTGATGATGAAAAGATGAATGAAATCCGTGCCAGAGTCAATTCCATCGTCACTGATGATTCAGCTGCCGAAGCGCTTAAACCTTGGTATCGGCAACTTTGTAAACGACCATGCTTCCATGACGAGTACCTCCAATCCTTCAATAATCCATCAACTCACCTCATAGATACGGACGGTAGCGGAGTTGAACGTATAGATGAAACTGGCATATGGGCCAATGGTCAGCACTATGAACTTGACTGCATAGTTCTCGCTTCCGGATTTGAAGTGCATATTGTGCATACAGCGCACTATGAAACATATGGAAAATCAGGGGAGAGCTTAAGTGATCATTGGAGCGATGGAATGAAAAGCCTTCACGGCATCAACATTCACGGGTTCCCAAATCTGTTCATACTTGGCTTAGCTCAAGGCGGAAATCTTGTAGCTAACGTGACGCATAACTTCAGTGAATCCTCTACCGCCATAGCAGCAATGGTTCGGGAATGTGTAGATAAGGGATACGAAACTCTTGAACCTACTCTCGAAGCTGAAACTCAATGGGTGAATAGCTTGGAAGTCCAAGACCGAGGTTTCCTCGCTAATTGCACACCCGGTTACTACAATAACGAAGGTCACACGACAACCGACCGTGACCTGTTCAGCTCAGCACGCTACCCAGAAGGGTCTGTAGCGTTCTTTAATTATCTGCAGGAATGGGTGGAAAGTGAAGACTTTGACGGCCTTACATTCACATAAATGCTGAGCTACGCTGACCAACCCCTTATTCTCCAAGACGTTTTCCCAAATCTTCAACAGGTCCACGATCTCCTATCAGCCCATGCCCCATACACACCACTTGGTGGCTGGTACAATCCTGGAGCTGACCCCCACGCTAAAACTCGTCCCATGTGGTTCCAAAATGACTGGGTTCATGACACATTTATCGCAGAAGGATCAGAAATATTTCTCCACAACGACACATACATCAATCAATCAAAAGCGTTCTATAACGCCGACATCATAGAACCACACAGCGTCTACGTGAACATCATGGCAGCAATAAACGATGGTGGTCCCGCTCATACTGATAACTCACGATTCCACGGACGCGAACGAGCAAATACACCCATGTGGCTGTTACGAGCAATGACGTGGTCTCACCTTTTTAACGCATACGAAATCGTTCAAGCAACAGCGATATGGTGGCTCGACGATGTAGAAGGGGGCGGACTCTTGTACTGGCCCAAAGGGCCCGATAACCCACCAACAGAACACGTCGGAAATATGAAAAATACGGCCCTTCTTGGAGATAACCACGGAATGTTCCACCAAGTAGGTCCAGTCGGGCCTTTTCATAACGGAACAGTTCTCGTAACACCCTTAGCGCAACTTCTCCCCACAGACAATAAGACATGGGTGGTAACCGACCATGATGAAAAAATTTATGAGGCGCCGCTTAACGAATATCGTGTGTCAGTTTTATGGAAAGCAAATGTATACACAAACATTGAAGAGCAAAAGCATAAACAAGCGAATCCATTATCAATCAAGGATGTTTTAACGATATTTAATGCTGACTTGGAAGAACACGGACATGACCTTCGGCTTACCAAAGACAATATTGAAGACAAAAGCATCATTGCAGAGATGGCACAAATTTACACTGAACCTAAACCAGTGCATGCATTACCGTCCGTCTTTGAAACGATTAGGAAATAACAATTTTAGCTTTCTCTTCCAGGTTGTTTAACCGGTGGATCTCCAGGTTGCAAACCCTTAGGGATAGATGAAAGATCAGGGTTTTCAATAAACTTCATCGAACCATAATCAAAAACCCACACATCTATATATGTTTCAGTATTTGGAAACCATCGCCAACCACAAGACTCTGTAAGTGCCTCACAACGTACACCCCCATCTGCATATTCCTCTTTTAGAAGCCAAGCAGAACCATCAGCGTTCAATTCCCACAAATCAACAGTCTGGTTTGCTTGATAGTCGTATCCGTACCCACATTCAATACTTAATGCTTTACACCGTGCTGCACCAGATCCAGACTCACCGATGATTACCCGGTCATTCTCCTCTGGTGCGTTAGAGGAAGAATCTGAACACCCAAACAGCCCCGCAAGCATCGTGAGCCCTAGAAGAATTAATCCAAAACTCTTATTTCCCTTATCTAACATAGGTAAACTCCTACAGATTTTTCCTATCACCACAAACCACTTGGTGTGTACATGCTTTGACGTCTAAGTGCTCTATTTTGTTCCCGTCAATTTTTTATGACGTCTATGAAGGAAGGAAATTCTGTTAGAACGTGATCGCCTATCTGGCTTTTGCTCCACCACCAACTCGAAGAATTTCACCGCTCACCCAACTTGCAGCGTCCGAAGCTAAATACAGGCAGGCTGCGCCTATATCTTGAGGTGTCCCTAACCGACCTAACGGAATATTCCACTCATCTAATATCTCATCTAGTTGGTTTTCGTTTTTGCCGATAGCTTTCATCATGACTTCAGTCGGAATGGCTCCAGGAGCAACAGCGTTGACTCGAATATCAGGAGCTAATTCAGCTGATAGTGTCCATGTCAAAGAATTCGTTCCAGCTTTTGACGCTCCATAATGCCCGCTTCCAGGAACCGGGCCTGAACCTGCTCCGGAAGTGATGTTAATAATTGATCCCTTTGTCATGTATTTGGCCGCTGTGATACATCCGATATAAATAGATGTGAGATTCAAGGCCACTGTGCGATCCCATTCCTCACGAGGCAAGTCCGATAACGGCATCCTCATCGGAGATCCCCCTGCATTATTCACCCATGTAGTTAATTTGCCATATTCTGCAATCGCTGATTTCGCAAGATTCTCCACAGCATCATCATCGGTGACGTCTGTAGTGACAGCTATAGCAGAACCACCAGATTCATTAATTTCCGCCGCTACACGGTCTATTTCTTCAGTTCTTCGGGCGGCGACAATAACAGATGCCCCCGCTTCAGAAAAAGACTTAGCGATTCCCTCCCCGATACCTCGTCCAGCGCCAGTTATGACTGCGACATGACCAGACATATCAAAAAGTTCAGGTGTTGTTAGTTGGCTCATGATTCTCCGCTCACATTGACTCAAAGGAATCTGTCTCAAATTTTTTGATCTCTCGCTCTGAGATAGTCCACCCACCCATCGCTTTCCGAAACGCATCTACGTGACTAGTCCCAAAGTGATTATTGAGTGATTGTGCATCCTCCCACATTTCAAACACACGCAAGATATTGCTATCTAATGGATCAGGATAGAAAATGTATTCATGACACCCTTCTTCCTGATGCGTTGCTTCCATAACTGATTTGCATGCCGCCGTCACATCTTCAGTGACTCCATCATCAAACCTGAAAGAACCGGCAATAACTATCATTTCTTTCCCCCTTTATTTCTCAACGGCTTATATATTATCTCTGTTTTCAATCGTTTTTTAGCGACGCATAGGGGTTATTCCGAAGCAAACCATGATGCAATAACCCTGCTTTCATCACACCAACAATCCGGTCATGGTCTTGTAAAACTCTTACATCAATAGAAGGATCCCCATCAACAATAACGAGATCAGCGTATTTGCCATGCTCAAGTGTGCCTACCATACCATCCGTGTTCGCAGCAGCACCTCCATCGCGGGTAGCGCATAACAATGCTTCCACGTTAGACATCCCAAATAAATCTACGAAATATTCTAGATCTTTAGCGTTCGTTCCATGAGGCGTGATATTGAGACCATAATCACCTCCGATTAACACACGAACATTGCTTTCACGAAGCCTCTTAACTGATGCGATCGTTTCATCAACTTCACGCTGGTAGCCTCGTTGTTCCATAGCATCACGCGGTAGCCCCAGTTGAGCTCCTTTATCCAGCAACGAAACTTCCCATGCTATTCCTGGGCCAACAAATATGCGGTGCCGTTCAGCTTCCAACATTGAAACAGCTTCTTCATCAAGGTAATTAGCGTGACCGATAATATCCACACCAAAGCGCACAGCTTGCTTCACCGCAGCTGCGGAACGTGAATGGCAAACAACTCGCATGCCCCGTATATGAGCTTCGCTTACAGCTGCATCTACCTCTTCATCGCTGTAGGTCAGCACACCTGGGGGAGCGTATTCGTTTAACGCTTCTCCATCCAAGAAAATTTTTACGATGTCACATCGTTTTTTCGCTAGAGAACGGACCGCTTTACGAATAGCCCACGGCCCATCTGCAATTATTTTCTTAGAATCATCACCACCAAAAGTTCCATCCGCATTACTTCCAGTTGATCCTAAATCACGATCCGATGCTTCAAGTCGCGGACCACAAACTCGCCCATCGTTAATAGCGTCACGCAATGGGACGTCTAAACCTTGAGCTGATCCGAAACTAATTGCAGATGTGAAACCTGAACCGAGTAAAACACGAGCATTATCAACTGCATCGAGCATGGCGATAGGTAAGGGCTGATTATTTAACTGTTGAGGATGCGCATTGTTGTATGAAAGATGAACATGTGACTCTATCATGCCCGGCATCACAAATTTTCCTGCTGCATCGTAACGTTCAACGTTTTGAACGTCTTGCTTGAAATCTATAGATGGGCCAGCGTATCTAATGAAGCCGTTCGCGACCCAAATCGTTCCATCATCAATAACTTCCTCGTCAACGCCACAGAATAACCGTGCATTATGAATCAGTATTGGTTTCACAGTTTCCCCTTACGTTATTCATTCCATGGTAGACGCAATAATTTAATTGCGTTGGTTGTGAGACTCTGATCAAAATCAGTAATTACCGTTGGAGTGTCCCAGCCACCGAAATTTGTTCCAAAAACCATCCGGTCCTGGCCTACAGTTGACACCACTAGGTCATGTGCAGGGCCTTCTTCAAGATGCGAATCAAACCATAACAATTTCAGATCCTCAGCGAACGTTGATTCTGTGCCAAGGAAAGTAGCCATAGATTCAAACCGCTGTTTCAGAAAAGCTATCGCTCCTCCGCCATGAGAAACACACACATCAAGTCTCGGGTGACGCTGCATCACGCCACCAAGCACAAGAGAAGCCACAGCTATCGTTTCCTCGTATGCATATCCAAGAATCAGGTCAAGTCCGAACCGTGCAAGTCGCTCATCAGCGGCACCCCGTATCCCATTATTTGTTGCGGGATGGATTAGTAAAGGGATATCTAAGTCCACAACTGTTTGATAAAACACATCAAGCTTTGGATGATCCAACGGAAACCCGTAATCAGTGCCTATATAGGCTGCAATTAAACCCAAATCATGTACTGCACGCCGTAGCTCTTCACACGCAAATTCAGGATTTTGCAAAGGAACAGAAGCAGCACCGAGCAAACGGTCTGGGAATGGCTTTATATGTTTTGTCATAGCGTCGTTTGATGCTCTTGCGAATCGGAGAGCTTCTTCAGTTTCAATGTGTCCAAAGAATGAAAGAGGATTCGGTGAAAGTAATTGCAAATCAATTCCCAAACTATCCATGGCGTCAACACGCTTTTGTGCGTCCATAAAGACACTGTCTTTGTATGGAACACGTATTGCGTAATCACCAACTCGGAATTCTTGAAGCTTTGGATCTGAGCTTAATTCCGGGCCGTACTTGCCTGCGGCTCCAAAGCTTTCTTCAAGTACCACGTGGGCATGAAGATCAATCACCATCGACATTAATTATGTATCAGTCCCATACGCACGTGATACCGCGTCAAAACGGAATTTCTTATCGCTGTCATAGACAGGCCCCCTATCCTCTGAAACATACAACCGATTTTCAGATGCTAGGAAGCCATCGCATCCATGAAGGACCTCAACCATTGCTGAGTAATTAGGATGGTCAAAGTGAGCGGCAAGATTCTCTGCATCGGTCCATAGTTCAAACACCTGAATATGTGTCGGTTCAGCGGGGTCCGGTGCAAAGCAATATGCTAAACAACCGGGCTCGTCATTACGAGTTGCTGCCTGCACAGCCGCGGTTTTCGCCACCGTTTTATCACGATCTTCTTGCGTCTCAAAAGATAGCGTTGCAGTAATAATAATCATGTTCCCTCCAAACCGTTACATGGACTGTAGTGCTTTTACAAAGTTGACGGTAGTTAGCTTGCTAAAGGCCGACCGAATAATTTCGTATCGTGCCAAGAGGCAAGAAAAGATTCAGCACGATAACACGCGCCTAAAAATAATCCATCCTCATGTTCCAAGGACTCTTCTACAACACCACTTATCGCAGTCGACGCAGTGGAGATAATGTCGGAAGGACTCGAATCACCATTCGGCCATGATGCGAAGATCGGTCCAGCTACAGCAAGAAAATCAGGAATAACAACAGTTCCTTTTCGTTGAAGCATTGCGAGTGCCCTCGCCGTAAAGGGTATTGGCTGATGCGGAATTAGCGCCTGTACTTGAAGTTTTTCTGCAGTGACGTGACTTACTGCCCCCATTTTGGAACCAGCAAATAAAATGTCAGCACCTGATTGAAACACTTTCCAAGCCGGATCTGCCTCTCCATCGGATGACTTCACAAAATTAATACCGCTCTCACTCCAACCGGCTCTTACCTCGCTTGTTTCTAATCCTTCAGCATCGCTAACTGAACCTGAGAGCGTCGAGATAGAAACAACTGTCCCACCACGTTCAACGATAAGGTCCATCATTGCCGAGCTATGGTCGCCGAATCCCTCAATAGCGACTTTTTTTCCATCAAGGCCAGATACTTGATCAGCGATAATCACAGGTCCCAGAGCCGCTAAAAACTGTCCAAGCTGATCTAGACCATGGTCAGTGAATCGCATATCAGATCGAGTATCGACCTGATTCAGTTTTTCAAATGATAAAGGATTTATTCCCTTTCCTGCGTCAAATCCTAGGCTTCCAGCGGAAACGTCATCCACAATTTCAGAAACGAAATTCTCTACTGCTTCATCTTTCTCTTCAGGAGTAGCGTTTATACCACCAGATGCTCCTCCTCGTTTCATTCCAAAAGAAGCGAAAGTGTATGTCATTGAGCGTGCAAGATCTTTAGCTCCACCTTGCAATATTTTTTTCGCACTACGAATAATCCCGAAAGACGGAACATCAACCAAGTCAGTGACAACAAAAGCATTCGTAGAAGATAATTTTCTTAACCCCACCATCCCATTGTGGCACGACAACGCCATCAATTGACTAACTTTTGAGAATCTAATTAATAACTTCGATATGCAACAAATAATGCTAGCTCGCGCAATGCATCCAAAGCATCGGCCTTCATTGAAGATGATTCAAGTTCACATAAAGCTATATCAGTTAGCTCACGAATTTCTTCTTCAATCACCCTCTCAGCACCAGTTTCAATAATGACGTTCTGGATATGTGATACGTCGCTATCAGTCAATTCATGCGAACCGATTAAATTAAGGACCTGGAGTTGTTTATTGTCAGCCCTCTCAAAAGCTGCAGCAACAAGCGATGTAGGTTTTCCTTCCCGTAAATCGTCACCAACAGGCTTTCCTGTTTCCTTTTCATCACCAAAAACACCTAAAAGATCGTCGCGTAGTTGAAAAGCAACCCCCACTGGTTGACCAAATGCAGTGAACGACTCAGAAAACTCTTCATAACGGCCAGCTATCGCAGCACCGAGATGCAAAGGACGTTGAACAGAATATCGACCCGTTTTATACTCAAGTATCCTGCGAGCTCCTTCCTGATCAAATGTTCTCGTCACTCCCGAAAGCACATCAAGGTACTGTCCGATGTTGACTTCCAGCCGCAATTCATTCCAGATTTCACAAATATCAGGGGTTAAATCCCGTACCAAACTATCGGCTATAACATGAGCGAGATCCCCAACGAGAATAGCAACCGCTTCTCCGAAATCTTTAGCATTTCCTTCCCAACCATTATCCGCATGAAAGGAAGCAAAACGCTGCCATATCGAAGGTTCACCCCGACGAGAGGAAGAATGATCCATCACATCATCATGTGCAAGTGCAAATGCATGCAACATTTCAATCGCAGCAGCAGCATCAATAGCAACATTAGAGTCGGGATCTCCTCCGGCACCAACATGCGCCCAGTGAAAAAATGCTGGACGAATCCTTTTCCCACCGCTAAAGATAAGAGCTTCAAGAGCATCAAACGGCTCCACTAACGATGCGTCTACAGCTACCCATTTCGTTCGCTCAGCATTTAATACGTGAATAAGTCGCTTATCTATCGGACCTACAACATCAGAGATTGCAGGCGGATTTTTTGACGGATCAAAGCTCTTATTCAGCTTTTCATTCATAATTATTCCACTTAATCCACATGATGCGAGACTACCTCCAGAAAACCAATACCAGCCATTTAGATGACAGAACTGACAAAATTCGGTTACGGTATAAACACAATGAAATGAGGTGAAGTCAATGACTGATGTAAAAGCCAGCGAAAATGAAGAAAGTAACAGCACAGCTGATAATGAATTCTCATGGCCAGACCAAAACGAAATAATTGATTTTGAAGCAGAGCGACTTCACAGAAAACAGCGACTAGCAGCAGGATTACGAGTTTTGGGTAGACTCCGACTCGCAGAAGGCGTCGCAGGACATATCACTGTCAGAGACCCCGAATTCCCTGATCGCTTCTGGGTTAATCCATTCGGAAAAAACTTTAAACTTATGAAAGTCTCTGATTTAATTTGTGTTGACCATACCGGAGAGGTCGTAGAAGGGGATCAACCAGTCAACGCAGCAGCTTTTGCTATACATTCACAACTCCATGCAGCTAGACCCGATGTCATGGCCGCAGCTCATTGTCACTCTATGTATGGAAGAACATTTTCCTCTCTAGGGCAACCACTAAAAATGATTACCCAAGACGACACCATGTTCTTCAACGACGTAGCATTATGTTCTGCTGGTAGCGGAGCAGTTGTCTTGGATACAGCTGTGGGGAAAGCTATGGCTGAAGCACTAGGAGATAAGAAAGCCCTAATCCATCAAAATCATGGAATCATTACTGCAGGAGAAAGTGTTGATTCCGCAGTCTGGTGGTTCGTAGCTTTGGAGCGCAGTTGTCAAAGCCAAATTCTCGCATTATCTGCAGGAACTCCCATAGAGATCCCTGATGATCTTGCTCAGTCAGGATACGACCAACAAGGACACGAGATCGCTGGATGGTTCCAATTCCAAACATGGTGGGAAGAACTTATGCGCGACGAACCAGAATTTCTAGAATAATCTTCTGTGCTATTCTTTAGGTAAAGGTTGGGTTGGAACAGTTCCGAAATGCTCTTCCAGCTTATTATTCGCCTCAGAACCGAAGAGAATATCTGCGACCTCCTGTAACCCCTTTGCGGAACGAACATCCTCATCACGGGTAATCAAAGAAATTTTGCTACGGCGACGAAGAAAGTCGTCTAGCTTCACAACCATTTCTGTGCTCGCAGTATTGTGAAGTTCAACGCGGAGATAATCAGACGAGTCTAAAACGTCTTCAGCCATTGTCGGATCTTCTCGAATATCGTCAAGCATATCGAAGGCTCTTCTCCCATAGCGTCGCCAAAGCCTTTCCGATAAGGGTTCTGAACCTCCCCGGTCATTGAAGTCATCTATGCGCATGCCGCGAGTTTGTCTGAAAAAAGCTCGCCGAGATTCTCGACCTGGCTCCCCGTACCATCGTCGTTGATCTGGCAATAAATGGATACCCAACATTTGAACAGCTGAAGCAACTTCTTCCCCGACGTTTAGGCAATCAGTGAGCTTTCCACCAAAAATAGATACTACTTGCTTCGCATGATCAACTTCTATTTCATGTTTCCTTGACAGGGCTGTCCAATCAACATCTTTGAAACTTCTAGACGTCCTCCGGACGACTAATGGTCTAACACCTGACCTCTCAGCAATAATGTCATTATTAGATAAAGGAGTCATGAGATCTAAACGGTCATTGATCTGACTCAAAAGAAAATCACGGTCTTGATCCGTAACAGCTGTATGAGGGTCCTCAACACGAGTGTCAGTAGTTCCGATCACAGATCTATTTCCCATAGGAATAACATAGAAAAGTCGCTGACTATCATCCCAAAATGCAAGAACCCTTTCATTAGGCGTCAGCTGATCAACGACTAAGTGAACTCCTTTCGAGTACACAATTTGGTGACGAGTACGAAGATTCCATGATGAATTTAATCCATCAAGAAAAGGACCCGCAGCATTGACAATTACTTTTGCATTTACCGAAAGCTCAGCTCCTGACTCAACATCTCGCAGAGCAGCCTGCCATTTCCCTCCAGCTCTTTCTGCTGAAATCAATTCAACATAATTTGCTGCTATCGCTCCTACATCCATTGCAGAACGAATAAAACTAAATACGAACCGTGCATCATTATCCTTTAGGTAAGCATCAGCGTATTCAATACCGCCCTTTGTACCGATGGTATTTATAACAGGTTCGATTCGTTCTACTGTCTCCGGACTCATCGGTCGAGGAGCATTTGTTTTGAAATTACCAATACCCCAATATGCGAAAGCACCAACACCAACAAGCCAAGGAGGGAACGGGGATGTTTCACCCATCACACCAAGAAAACCGATTTCTTTGACGTTTGCTGGGTATGCACGCATTAGACGATTACGGCTCATACATAATTTGCGTACAAGAGGAATTTCGTAATTCTCCAAATATTTGATTCCACCCCATACAAGATTTGAGGATTGCTGGCTTGTAAAGCCAGCAAAATCACCGCGATCAATCAATGCTACTGAGGCACCCCTGGCAGATAATGCAGCAGCAGAAACTGCTCCGTTAATTCCGCCTCCAACTATCAGGACGTCAAAGGTACCGTTATCCAATTTGTCAAGATTTGTATCCCGCAAGCTCACAATTTGACATTATCGCTAATAGCAGAATCTACAACATACACAATAAAAACATGAAAGATAGCTAAATAGTGAAACGAAGGTTCCGAGCTGCTTTTTCTCCCCATGCATCATCACCAGACCAACTAATACGGCCTGATTCAATTTCTTGTTGCGGGTTTATCCTGCCGCAAGCCAACATGATAAAGCTGCGCATATCCGCAGAAATAGTAACGGTCGGATTATCAACACCATCAACGACCTTAGCTCTACCATCAACCTCAGCGAAAAGCGTACGTTCAATCGCACCGGAAAGTTGAAAAGCAATACTCATGCCATCTTCCAAACCGATTTTCTTGCCAGCGATATACCCCAACGAGCCATGAACTTCATCTAACGTAATTTCCGCATGTACTCCATCATCTTTAGTATCAATACCTAAAGGCATAGTCATATCTCGCTGATGAACCCAGAAATCAAATACTCGGACATTCATAAAACGTCCGTATGTAGCTGGGCCAATAGGAGTCATACATTCAGCATTCCAAGCAGAATCACTTAGCGCTGATAATTCTTTTCTCCGTAATTCAAGAATATTCAGTGTCTTTTCTAACAATTCGCTATTACTCAAACCACTTGTTTCCTTTTCGAAATCAGCCATTTTTTGAAAAGGAGGCCATTCTTCGGCACTTTGTGGAGCCCAACCTAATAAAAGATCTTCAATACCGGCAAGGTGAGTGACAACTCCTCTGATATCCCAATCTGGGCAGAGCGATTGAACTTCCCAATCGTTCTCCTCAAGACTGCTGAGCAGGTTACTAAAATCAGTGAAACAGTTATCTAATGCTGTTAAAGATGATTCTCTATCCATAAAAATTTTCCTTAGCCGATCTGTGAAATGCTGCTAATACGAAAATAGGTCAAGTTGATGAAAAATAGAAATTTCTTAAGATTCGTTTCCTCTAACTTAGTGAATCAGGTCAAGATAGACATAAGGTGAATACATAGATTTTAACGGAGGAATATTATGGCAGGGTTAGAAACCACACCCGAAATGTTTGATCTCAGAATGTCAGAAGAGGCACGACCCCTCTTTGATGCTGTCACGAAATTTATTGAAGAAGAAGTTAACCCTCACACCCAAGAATTTTTTCGTTTAGGAGAGGGTCGCGAAGATCGATGGGGATACGGTGATGGCCAACTTGAACTCCTTGACTCCATTAAGGCAAAAGCAAAAGAACAAGGCCTTTGGAATTTCTTCCTCCCAGACGCTGAAACAGGTGAAGGATTAAAAAACCTTGATTACGCATATATTGCAACCGAATTAGGGAAGAACCCGATCGCTTCCGAAAGCTTAAACTGCTCTGCCCCAGATACCGGGAACATGGAAGTACTTGAACGAGTAGGGACACAAGACCAAAAAGATACATGGTTAACCCCGTTGTTAAATGGTGAAATTCGATCCGCATACGCAATGACGGAACCTGACATCCCTTCTTCAGACGCAAAAAATATTTCATGCAGTGCAGTTCTTGATGGAGAAGAATGGGTCATCAATGGAGAGAAATTCTATATTTCTGGGGCCGGAGACCCAAGGTGCAAAATCATGATCTGCATGGTTCAAACAAATCCCGACGGTCCACCTCACAAACGTCAATCACAAATTCTTGTTCCCATGGACAATCCCGGCGTAGAAATTGTTGGACCCATGCATGTCTTCGGTAAAGATGACGCACCCCACGGTCATATGCACCTCAGATTTAATGAATGCCGTGTTCCCAAAGACAATATTTTGCTTGGAGAAGGACGCGGATTCGAAATTTCACAAGTACGTCTAGGGCCCGGCAGGATACACCATTGCATGCGTTCTATAGGAGCCGCCGAGAGAGCAATTGAGCTAATGGTTAAACGTGGCCTCACTCGTGAGGCATTTGGTAAACCAATTGCTAGTCTTGGGAAAAATATAGAGGTCATTGCGAAAGCAAGAATAGAGATTGAGTCAATGCGTCGCATGGTTCTAACCGCAGCAAAAGCAATGGATGAGCTAGGAAATGAAGCTGCCCGAGTCTGGGTCAGCGCTGTCAAAGCCATGGTTCCCATTCGTGTATGCCACATTATTGATGAAGCGATCCAGTTTCACGGCGGTACAGGAGTATCACAATGGACACCACTAGCGGACATGTACACGTCACAAAGGACACTCCGACTCGCAGATGGACCCGACGAAGTTCACTGGTTTGTTGTGGGTAGGGCAGAACTCCGTCGCTGGGAAGAAGAAGGCGGAATTAAATACGATCCCAAAGTGGCCTACTATTCGGAAGACGACGACTCAGTGCTAACAGCACGAATCTGACAGAATCAACTATGTGAATCAGGACAGACTCGTGAATGATGCATCAAACGCTCCAAAATTTCACATGGACAGAAGCCAATACAGCGAGGGGCTGCTGCAATGGTTCAGCGATGCCCACCCCGATCATTCCAACATCATTGTAAATGATATTGATATTCCTGTTGCGACGGGATTCTCCAATGAAACAGTTTTCTTTGGAATTTCATCCCAAACCAATGAGGAATCTCACAACGGAAGATACGTTGCACGAATAGAACCAGAAGATGGTGGAATGTTCCCAATACAGACTCCCGATTGTGCAACATCAGTTGCGTTGCAACAGCGGGTAATGACTACCGTTCAAAACAACAGTGATGTACCAATTCCTACGCTTGGCAAACTAATCACCAAACCATACCTAGGACTACCTTTTTTCGTAATGGTTCACGTTGATGGACGAATACCATCTGATCGCCCTCGATACACAGAAGAAGGTTTTGTTGTTGATGAGGCAACAGATCAACAACGAACAAAGATGGTCCAAACAGGACTTGAGGCAATGGCTGGTATCCACCACATTGATTGGAAAAAGGCAAACCTAGAGTGGTTAAACCCTTGCGACGGCGACCCCACCCAAGCAAAACAAATAGAGATCTACAGGGCTTATGTTCAAAAGGAACTGGCTGGAAGAGAGCACCCAGTCATGGAGTACGCACTTAACTGGTTAGAAAGAAATAATCCGAATGACGAACGCATCGGCTTAAGCTGGGGCGATGCCCGACTCGGAAACATTATCTGGGATGATTACGCACCAGCTGCAGTAGTTGATTGGGAGGCATGTTCATTATGCCCAACCGAAGCTGACCTTGGCTGGTGGCTTATGTTCGACAGAATGTCTTTTGACGATGTCAATGTGGAAAGGATGGCAGGTTACCCAACTAGAGAAGAGCAAGCCTCTTATTATGAAAAAGTCTCAGGCAACGAAGTACGAGACCCCCATTATTGGGAAGTATTTGCGATAATGCGATTTTGCGCTATCTTCATACGCCTCGGTGATCGTCTTACGAATTCTGGACTCCTACCACCGGAGATGAACCCAGCAGTTGGGAATATGGTAACAAGGTCCCTCGCAAATATTTTAGAGATAGAGAACCCAACACCTAGCCTAATAGGATAAAAACTAGTTATTTCTAGCAGTCAAACCGCCATCAACCGGTATCGCCGCTCCCGTAATGTATGACGCTGAAGGAAGAACTAACGCAAGCGTTATATGCGCTACCTCCTCTGGATTCCCAAAACGCTTTAATGCTGTTCGCCTACGCGCAAACTCTGCTTTATCTTCATCGGGAATATAGTCAGTCATCCCCGTATTAATGGGACCCGGACAAACAGCATTCACAGTCACTCCCATTGGTCCTAATTCCACTGCCAATGCCTTAGTGAGGCCAACGACACCATGCTTAGAAGCTGTATACGGACTAATTCGAGCTGACCCGCCAAGTCCCTCTGTGCTGGCAATATTGACGATACGGCCATCCTGATTACGCATAAGGTCAGAGAGACAACCACGAATCAATCTCATCTGCGCATCTAAATTAACGGAGAAGGTCGCTTTCCAGACATCTTCAAAATTTTCATTATCAATGTTCCCACCGAGACTAACTCCGGCATTATTTACAAGAATATCTATAGGTCCCAAATCATTGCGTATCCGAGAAATAAGATCATTGATTTCTGAAGCACTATCTAAGTCAGTAACATAACCCGATGCAGATCCGCCAGCGCTACAAATCTCATTTACAACCTGGTCCACCCCATCAGTATTCACATCACAGACAGCGACACTCGCTCCCTCATCACTAAAAAGATGCGCTGTCGCACGACCCATACCACTAGCAGCTCCCGTAACAATAGCCACTCGGCCACTGATTGATCGACTCAATTCCCCTAAAGATTCCACACGATGACTTTACATCACCAATAACCTGAAACTTCAAGGGCAACCAACGAATTTACAAAAGAGCGTGTACCGTTGCCAAAGGTCAACCAACAATATGGACATAAATGGATCAAGCGAATGACATAATTCCGCGTAGCTCATGGCTTACGCTTGCTGTCACATCAATTGCCGCATTCATGATCGCTATTGAAACCTCAATAATTTCTCTAGCTCTACCTCAATTACGAGATGGATTCCCTGATGCTTCTGAAAGTAAATTATCTTGGATAGTCAACGCTTATACGATCGGTGTCGCCTCGTTACTGCTTGTCTCGGGATGGTTAGCTGACCGATACGGAAGAAAAAAATTATTTTTCTGGGGGTTGTTTGTCTTCCTGATAGCGTCATGCGCTGCTGGTCTAGCACCTTCGGCAAATTTCCTCATCGCAGCGCGAGTGCTACAAGCCATCGGAGGAGCGATGCAATACCCTGCGGGGCTGGCGTTACTACTTGCAGCATTCCCACCATCAAAAATTCAAACAGCCATCGGTACATGGGGGGCAATGGGGGGACTAGCGGCAGCTCTGGGACCGTCATTAGGTGCACTTTTAGTTGACGCTTTTGGATGGCAAGCTGTCTTCTTTATTAACGTTCCGGTCGCTGGACTTGTCATTATCTTTGGTCCACGGTGGGTTCCCGAAAGTGTCAGCGACTCAATCCCCAACAAAGTTGACCTTATTAGCGTCCCTCTTGCTTCGCTTGGAGTTGGAATCGCAATTTTGGCGATAACGCAAGGAGATAAATGGGGGTGGACATCGTTTAATCTTATTTTGTCTTTCGTAATAGCTTTTCTCTTAGTGACTGCGTTCGTTATTCGATCACAAAGGCACTCAGCACCACTATTTGACCTCGGCCTTTTCAAATTGAAAACATTCTCCGTGGGAATGATTGGAACAGTTTTTTTCATGGTCGCGTTCTTCTCATGGTTAATTTCACTACCAACCTTTATCCAGAGCGTGTGGGGATGGTCAGTCCTAAAAACCGGATTTGCTATCGCACCCGCACCATTGTTAACAGCATTTGTATCACCGCCAGCTGGTCGACTTGCAGAACGAATAGGTAACGGGCCAATACTTACAATCGGCGGGTTCCTCGGCGCAACAGGTTTAGCCTTACATTTGGCTTTCACGAATTCCCAACCCGACTATTTCATGGGAATTTTTATTCCAGGTATCTTGATTGGATTCGCTGCAGGTTTTGGTTTTGCCCAACTTATAGGAGCAGCAATGCGGGACGTACCAAGGGACCAATTTGGAATGGCTGGAGCAGGGAGAACAACAATCTTTCAACTATCCTTAGCACTCGGTGTTGCCCTTGCATTTACTATTATCGGACGCCCAGATTCACCACAACAGGCACTTGATGGGATCCAAACAACATGGATACTAGGAATCGGTTGCTACATAGCTCAGATATTACTATTCGCATTTTTCGGAGGCTCAGATAAAACACAGAAGGTCAAATAACGCTAAGTTTGCCACATGAAACAAAAAGGCATTAATCGAATTGTTATTGGTGTTTGGGATTTTGAAAAAGGAAAAGATTACTTTGAGAGACTCTTAGGAGCAGAATTCGCTCCAGAGAACACAGATGGAGAAGCAGCTGCTTTTGGAGTACGCGTCGCCATGGCTTGGGAATCTGGTATCGAACTTATTTCGCCAATACCCGGTATTGAAAGTCACGTAAGAGATGAGATGGAAAAAAATGGTGAAGGGATAAAGGGCATCGTTTTCGCAGTAGATGATGCTGAGGAAGCTATATCTCAGGGAAAAGAGTTAGGGCTTCTGCCATACTACGACCTTGACTACGATCAGGAACAAATAAACACAAAATGCCAAGGCCGCTTTTCTCAATACAAAGAATATTTCATAGCCGCATCCGATCCCCTGAATACCACAGTTCTGCTCGGTGAATTCACTGAGCAGAGCCAAAACAGCTCTTCAGCTTGACGATTCTTCGGGCAGTACTAGGCTTAAACGCATACGCAGCTATGCGAAATTACCAAAATACACGTGTTTGCCTTCACCGGTGAACAGATTTCATTTGCGGGAGGGAAAATGAATAAAAGATTAATAAAGCTCATGGCTATATTTCTTAGCTTTGTAATGATCATGGCCAGTTGTGGTGGCAGTGATGATTCAAGCAGCAGTGATTCAAGCAGTGAGGCAAGTAGTAGCGAAGCAAGCAGCAGTGAAACAAGTAGCAGTGCTGAAGAAGAAGCTCCAGCTGAAGAAGAAGCTGAAGAAGAAGCTGAAGAAGAAGCGTCAGAGCCCGAACCTGAACCAGAGCCAGTTGAAGAACGAACAGCGTCAGATGTAGGGATAACCGAAGACAGCATCAAAATTGGTGTGGTTGTTTCAGATCTTCAAGGACTTATAGATATCGGATTCCCGCTTCCAGCTGCGCTCACAACAGATCACCTATCAGAACGTTTCACCAAATATTTTGATGAATGGAACGCTGCTGGAGGAATAAATGGTCGAATGGTTGAAGGTGTGCAAATTACCTGGGATCCCCTGAGGCCAGCAACTATGGAGAACTCCTGCACAGAAGCAGTGCTTGATGAACAAGTATTCATGGCTATTAACGCATCAGGTTTCAGCCAAGCGTTCATTCCATGCTTTACAGAGGATAACGACACCACATTTTTCTACGGCGAAGTTGCATCTCAAGCAATGATTGACGCAGCGCCGAATCGTCTGTTCTCTCTTAACCCACCGTCTGAAATAGCCGGTGAAGCTGGAGCACAACTCATCGTAGACCAAGGGATAATCCCAGCAGGTTCCAAAGTCGGTATCTTAGACTCCACGAACCCACCCATTGCAGCAGCCGGTGAGTCTGCAGCAACTATCCTCGAAGGTGCCGGATACACAACAACTACGATCACAGTCAACACATTATCTGGTGATAACGCAGCAGCTAACGCCGAAGGCGCTGCTGCTGTCGCACAATTTACTGCAGAAAGCGTAGACCACGTCTTTGTAATTCTCCCATTCATCTATGCCGATGGTTTCTGGGGTGAAGTAGGAGCGTTACAGCCGTCTTGGGGTCGAACAATTCTTGACTCAGCATCATCTAACTGCACTCCGTTCGGAGCAAGCCGAACGAATCCATCTGCAGAAGGGGCTCTCTGTGTAACGTCATATGACTCATATGCAAGCCCTGATGGTGGGGTAGGAGATGATGATGCATTTGAAGCGCAATGCCGACAAGAATGGATTGATCATTTCCCAGTCTTCAATGGAAAGAGCGACAAAGGAGCGCCATCCGGTGAAGTTGGGTTAGAGACAGCAGATGGAGAGCTACTGAATTCAGACTATGCACCCGGTGAGTGCACAATGCAGTACCTGATCAAAGAAGCTTTAGAGAATGCTGGAGTAAATCCAACGAGAGATTCATTTGCAGATGCAATGAAAGAACTCTCAGGACCGCAAGCATTCCGTTCCAACGGAGAGGGAGCATTTGGTCCAGGGAAGAACTACTTCTCAACGCAAATGCAAGCTGTAGAGTTCACTCTCGCTTCACGCAGCACTCCAAAGGGAGCCGATGGTACATTTAACGGATGTCCTGCTCCGGTGAACTGTTGGATACCAGTGACTGGTGAATGGTTTAAATTCGACAGCTAATCTAAAGAATTAACTAATTAAATTCTTAGGGGGCAGCTTAGCTGCCCCCTAATTACATTTTCTGTTCGCTCCTCACGGCAACAACCAACCACCAATCTGGTATTTTTATACTTGTACTAAATTCTTGGAGGAAATATGAAAGTTTCGGACGCAGTCATCCAAAGGAAATCAATACGAGGTTTTTTACCCAACCCTGTAGAAGATGATGTTTTATCCTCGCTACTAGAAAAAGCTGCGAGGGCTCCATCTGGAGGTAATGTGCAACCATGGAGAATCTATGTCATTAACAACACACGGATGGATGATTTCAAATCCCACCTAGCAGGCTTCTCCTTAAGCGAATCTGAATACCCTATCTATCCCCCCAAACTTCAAGAACCATATCGAACGAATCGGTTCGAACTTGGCGAAGAAATGTATGCCCTGCTCGGAATACCCCGAGAAGATAAAGCTGCCCGCTTAGCCAACATGTCAAAAAATTATGATTTCTTCGGCGCACCTGCTGCTTTCTTTTGTTTCATAGACAGAACTATGGGATCAGCACAATGGTCAGATGTAGGAATGTTCTTACAAACATTCATGCTGCTTGCTGAGGAAGCAGGACTTGGAACTTGTCCTCAAGAAGCCTGGGCTATGCATCATCAAGCTGTTTCACAATTCGTATCAGCGCCAGCAAATGAGATGCTTTTCTGCGGGATGTCAATAGGGTACCCAGACTGGAAGCAACCCGTGAATTCTCTCCAGTCCAAACGTATGCCACTTGAGCAATGGTGTTCGTGGGCGTAAGGACAAAAAGATCAGAAATTAACGGCATCAAAGTTCTCCGTCCGCAATAATAAACGTATGAGGTTAACTCTCATAAGATAAATGCTGGACATACAGCCAATAAGCAAAGCCAAACCCAATGAGGGGAGGTGAAATGCTAAATCTAGAAAAGGTTGATGAACTAATAACTTCTTACGGTCAAAATTGGTCCACGAAAGAAGAACTTGAATCGTTATGCAAAGCAGAGAGCGTAACTGGATGGTTCATGCTATTCAATACAGTTGCTGAACGAGTTGGTCTCGTAGATAATCAATCCTTCATCGCATAACATAAACCAACCAATACAGAAATGAATCCTTAATCTTTGATGCTCTTTTCTGCTCAAATTGGGATCATGATGTGCTTGTGCCACTTCGTTGAATAGCTCTCTCATCAGTACCAAGGTACGAAGCTATTACCCCTGAATCATTTCTAACCTGATCAGGTGAACCTTCAGCAATCACCGAACCCGATTCAAGACAATAAATACGGTCGCTTATCGACATCACCATTGGCATGTCATGCTCGATTAATAGAATTGAACTACCCAATTCAGCTCGAATAGCATGAATCAAAGGACCAAATGCTTCTGTTTCTTTTTGAGCGACTCCAGCCGTTGGCTCGTCCAGTAGCATTAATTGTGTATCTAAAGCAATCAACGCTCCTAATTCAACAATCCGACGAGTTCCTGTTGATAGTTCAGAAATAAGTTGATCCGCATATCGGCCAAGTCCCAAGTAGTGAATTATTTCTTCTGCTTCTACCCTTTTTCGACGTTCCACAAAAGGAGATGGGGGAACTCCAAGCATTGAGGGGATCAGAAGAGATCGCTCTCTTGCCTCTAACGCAGTCATGACTGTCTCTCTAGCTGTCAAACTTCCAAACAGTTTTGCATTCTGGAAAGCTCGTCCAACACCATTTCGTGCGCGAATATGAGAAGCCGAATCATGTATAGATTTCCCATGTAACCTTATCTCTCCCTCTGAAGGAACAAATCCAGACACAGCGTTCATAAGCGTTGTTTTACCAGCGCCGTTTGTGCCTATAAGCCCTACAATTTCTCCCTGTTGAACGTTAATAGAAACATTTGATACAGCTAACCTTCCACCAAAGCGAACAGATACATCGGTTGTCTCTAAAGCAGGGATTGATTTATTCACATCTGGTTGTTGTTTTGAATGAGACCAAATTGCCTCTGACTGACCTTTGTACGAAGGGGACCAATCAGTTTTATTTGCCATCCACGTAAGCATTGTGTCACGCGCATTATGAAGCAACGAAATTAACCCGCCAGGGAAATACATCAAAACAACCAGCATTCCTAACCCACTTGAAAAAAGACGGACTTGGGCACTACTTTCAAATATCGTAGGTATCCCCACTAAGAAAACTGTTCCTAGCACGCCACCGGTAATTGAGGAGATACCCCCAACCACAGCTATCGACATAACAAGTAGTGATTCACTTGGTTGAAACGCAAGTGCCCGTAAAGCTCCAGTCGCAGGAACAAGAAGCCCTCCCGCTAAAGCACCTATAGCCCCCGAAACGGCAAAGGCTATAAGTTTCGCTCTTGTTGGAGAAATGGTATATGCCGAAGCTGTCATTTCATTATCACGAACAGCTATTAACGTTCTACCAATACCCGAATGTCTCAGACGCCAAAGCAGGTAGATAACAACTGCCACTGCAGCGACGCATAAATAATAATAAGCTTCCTTATCGGTTCTAAGATCATAGCGTCCAAAAATAACTGGAGGCTTAACCTTCGCCCCACCAGCTGCATTCGTATTTAACCTATCAATTGATAAAATCCACCGACCAGCAACAAGCGAAAATCCAAGTGTAGCAATTCCCAAATACAACCCACGGATTCTTAACGCAGGTATTCCGACTATAAGAGCGACGAGGATCCCCCACAATACTCCTATTCCAAGCGCTAGAAAATAGTTTAAGGATGCTGTGTAATATGACGTCATAAATGCGCCTACAGCAGCAAACGCATATTGTCCCAGTGATAGCTGACCAGCCCAACCAGTAAGAACAACTGCAGAAAGAACCACCAACATAACAATCATCACACCTGCAAATGCAATAAGACGGCTTGGTTTATCAACAACCCAAGGCAACCCGATGATTGTAAGAGCAAGAATGACAATCCCAATGCGAGAGATCCATCTATAGAATGGATATTGGACAAGGTCCTTGTGGGCTGACCGAAGGCGCGGAGTCAGAACCCAAGCCTGTTCACTCGTTCTGTTTCCACGATTAATGAACAACATCAAGACAAGAAGAATTAGGAAGATAGCGAGAAGGTTTGATCCATTGCCAATACCCCAGTCGTCAAGGAATCCCTTCCCTTTATTAGCAAGCACAAGTCGGTTAATAATCCCGATAACGATTCCTCCCAAAAGCGCTTTGGGGAAAGATTGTAACTGTCCAAACATTGCTGCTGTCAGCGAAAATAATAAAAGCTCGGGTCCAAGACTCGCCCCAACTCCTCCAGCGTCTAATTGATAAATCGGACCAATTAGAAGTGTTGAAACACCGGCCAACACGCCTGCAATTAACCAAACCTGTGTTGAAACAGATCTAATTGAAATTCCGGCAAGTTGAGCGGCACCTGGGTTATCTGCAGCAGAACGTACAGCCAACCCGAAACGCGTCTTTTGGAGGAGGTACCCAAGAATAATTACTAAAAAGGGAACGACAATCAAGACCGTAACTTGTTCCCCGCGTAACAGAATGTTCAGACCGCTTATTTCCCAATATCCCTTAATAGGGGTTGGATAATCAACCCGCTCATCAACTGTTGGAAGCCAGATTTGGACCAAAGCAACCAATTGGGCAACACCTAATGTTGCAACAAATAGAAGAAGTCGTGGCTTTGTGAATAATCTTCTGAAAACTAATAGTTCTGTGACGGTTGAAACCGCTGCGCTTGCAGCAATAGCAATTATTGCAGCTAACCAATAGGGGAGACCATAGTTGACCATCAACATCCCCATAACAAACCCACCAAAGGTTCCTATAGCTCCTTGAGCAAAGTTAATGACTCCCGTCGCTTTATAAATAAGAACTAGCCCCATAGCGATCAAAGCAAAAACAAGTCCATCAATGAATCCTTGAAATAATATTTCGTTGCTGTACAAGATTCCTGAAAAAACTGACACCGTTTACGCACCTTCCCCTGAAAGGAAGACAGCTCTGAGAAGATCGTCACGTTCAAGTAATTCTTGTGCCGGTCCTTGGAATTGAACACGGCCCCGTTCCATAAAAATTGCTCGATCAGCAATAGATAAAGCAACATTTACCGATTGTTCAACAATAACCATAGTAATTCCTAGTTCTTTCAACTGTTCAACAACCTTGAGCAGGTCCTGAACAACTACGGGGGCTAAACCCAGTGAAAGCTCATCAATTAGAAGAAGTTCTGGTTCAAGGAGCACAGCTTTTGATAAAGCGAGCATTTGTTGTTGCCCACCAGATAATGACCCTGCTTTATCGTTTAGCCTGTCGGTTAATTGCGGAAATATAGAAAATACTCTTTCCATACGTTCGTTCCGGAGTTTCTCATCCTCTATCAGCCAACTCCATACTTCAAGGTTTTCTCCAACAGTTTGGCCTGTAAAGAGAGCTTCACCGCCTGGGACCTGAACCATGCCAAGTGATACACGGTATTCGGGGTCAACGAGAGTGATATCCCGGCCGTTCATTCGAACGACTCCTCTATCAGGCATATGGAGTCCAGATACTGCTTTCAGAGCCGTTGATTTCCCTGCCCCGTTTGTTCCCAAAAGTGCTAGAGTCTCGCCTCGTTTGACCTCTATATCAACATCAAATAGCACTTGGAGGTTTCCATAGCTGACATTCAGTCCCTGAACTTGAAGGACCGGAACTTGATCTGGGTTCTCTTGGGCTCTTCTCTCTTCTTCCTGTTCATTCAACAGTTCCTCAACGACGAGCGAGATATCTCGTTTCATATAACGGGACCCATACATAATGAGGACACCACCAATAAGAGCAGCAGGTGGCACAACAATCGTGAGAGCTGTCCGTTCCCCGTACGCATCAGAGAAAGCACCAGTCAGTAACCCCCCGAAGAATCCCCCCATAAGGAAGATGTATACACCGACAAGAGAAAACGCTTGAGCTCGCATCCGGTAAGGAACTACTGCTGAGATAGTCGGACCCATCTGCGTAAATGCCGCCCCCTGGCAAGCATTCCCCAGAGTGTAAAAGACCATAAGGAGAACAATATTTGTGAAACGAACACCGATCGTTACGAACACGCCATACAGCGCAACAAGTAGCCCCATAAGCCAAAGAGCTTTCTTGGGATCTTGCCTAAATAATTTATCACCAAGTTTTCCAGCAAACGGAATTGCAAGAAGCGCTGCCCCCCAACTTATAGAGATAAGCCAACCACGTTTGAATGCCCCATAGTCATAGTATTCCTCAAGCAATAATGACATTGTCGTAGGAACGGCTACGAGGGCGAAACCAAGAACGCCGATACCAACCACAAGATAATAAAACGACCGAACATTCTTTAATCTTTGAAAGGCCGAGGAGAGTCTTACTGGAGGTTCTTCCTGCGCTTTTTCTAACTTCCCGCCAAGAACGGCATCCTGTTCATAAGCTCCACGCACTGGTTCTTTCAACAAGAAAATAGCGACGACAAGAATCAAAGCAGGAATTGAAAATAGGTAAAACGCTACGCGCCAATCATCCGGTCCATCCCCAGCCAGAAGAACAATACCTCCTGCAATAAATGGACCAATAACCTGGCCTATCGGGCGACCAAGAGCCTCAGCAGCAAAAATTCGTGCACGAATAGCGATTGGGTATTGATCTGCTATTAAAGATGGAGAGATAGGAATTTTCGCTCCAGCCCCTATCCCCGTACCTGCTCTACCTATCGCTAATTGAAATGCATTTTGTACAGCACCAGTGAAGGCAACGAGGCCTGCCCAAACCCCCGTCGCTATCGATAGAACCCCCACACGACGGTACCGATCAGCCAACCAAGCAAAAGGTATCGTCGAAAGAACTAAGACAACCCCACCGAAGCTTCCCAAACCAAGCAGCATTGTGTCTGAAATATTTAAGCTGTCTTGAATGTCAGGACCAAGAACAGTGATAGCGACACGATCAAATTCTTCAACGATAGACAAGATAAGTAGCACCAATGCCATTGAGATGCCGCCCTTTTCCACGCCCTCACGGAAAGTCATTTCATCATCGCCTACACCGGGAAGCAGATCGTCTGGAAGTACAGTGTCAGCAGTTTCTTCAGCTAGTGCAGCTTTTCGGGCTTCTTCTTCTTCAAGAATTGTTGCGGTGATGCTCGCAGTTTCATTCGTCCTCTCGGCTTCGTTCATCACCCCCCCGTTCCGTAAAATGCGAAAGAAAATTCGTATCCTGATGGTACGTCAAATTTTGCCTCTACGACAAAAGAGAAAGTAAGTAACCATTCAACGCGAATAACGCTACTAACAGTTACGAGATTCGGTCCTTTATATTCGAAACAACTTCATTGATCTTTATGGAAACCATCTCCCTATCTCGTCGGTCAACAAGCTCAACAACGTCATTAGCTATACCTTTCGGGCCAACAGTCACCCGAAGGGGAATTCCTATTAATTCTGCGTCCGCGAACTTTACACCGGCTCTCGCATCCCGATCATCAAGCAACACCTCAACACCGCTTTCTATCAATTCTCCATACAATGCTTCAGCTACTTCAACACTTGCTTCATCCTTCATCTGAACAACAGTTATAACTACGTGAAAAGGAGCAACTGACAAGGGCCAAATGATGCCATTCTCATCATGATGCGTTTCAACAATCGTTGCCATAGCTCGTTCAATGCCAATCCCATAGCTTCCCATAACAAGAGGCATCGATTTCCCATCAGCGTCCAGGACTTTTGCTCCAAATGTTTCAGCATATTTTGTTCCAAGTTTAAAAATATGTCCTGCTTCAATTGTTTGAACTTTACTGAGGTTAGCGCCACAATTTGCGCACAATTCCCCGTCTTGAACCTCTCTTAGGTCCATCCATTCGCCCACCGTGATATCTCGATCTATATCTACGCCAGAAAGGTGAAAGTCGTTTTCATTTGCTCCCGTTGTCATGTTTGTCCGACCCTGAAGCGCATGGTCAGCAAAAATAGGTAAGTCGCTGACGTTAACAGCACCCAATGAACCTGGTTCAGCACCCAGATGTTCAATGGTTTCCTCTCTCCGAGCGGGACGAATATTATTTGCTTGCGTAGCATCAGCCAGCTTTTGTTCATTAATGAAATGATCACCACGAACAAGGACAAGAGTCACTTGCCCGTCAATTACATACACCATTGTTTTAATCTGATTTTCACCATCGTGACCGGCATCTGCAAGCGCGGCGATCGTTCTTATCCCAGGTGTTGCAAATTTTTCAGGAGCAGAAGGCCCAGGTGAGTCTGTAATTGCATCTAAACGCGAAATCGCCTTTTCGATATTTGCAGAGTAACCACATGAAGAGCACAACATCACGTCATCTTCTCCCGAAGGAGCTTGCACCATAAATTCAATGCTGTCAGACCCTCCCATATTCCCCGAAGATGCTTCCACCGGAATAACATTGAGATCTAAACGATCAAATATTTTTAAATAGGCTTGATGCTGTTTTTCAAAAGCAGTATCTAGACCATCTTCGTCAGCATCAAATGAGTACGCATCCTTCATCGTGAATTCTCTTACTCGAAGCAATCCACTTTTTGGACGCGGTTCGTCACGGAATTTCGTGTGAATCTGATACCACATTTGGGGTAACTGTTTGTACGAACTAATCTCGCTGGCGACCGTTGCAAAAATCTCTTCAGCTGTCACACCAAGTGCTGCTTCTCCACCATGGCGATCCTCCAAGCGAAACATGATATCTCCCATTGAATCCCAACGACCAGATTCCTTCCAAACAGAAGATGGTTGCAAAGTTGGCATTTGCACTTCTTGACCACCAATGGCATCCATCTCCTCTTCAATAATTTGGATAATTTTTTTCCTCACCTTGAATGCCAAAGGCAGGAGAGTGTAGTGCCCTGAATGCAATTGACGAATGAAACCAGCACGTACAAGAAGTTTGTGACTTGTAGCTTCAGCATCAGCAGGAGCGTCACGTAATGTTGGAGAAAAAAAAGATGTCCATCTCATATCCTGCAAGCGTAGTTGCCAGAACACGAAATGGATAACCTTTTAGTATGGTCCCCCACTTTTTCTCCAAAAGAACGTTTTTTCCCCTACTTGTTGCATGTCTGCTACTAATGGCATGCGGTGACACGAAACAAGTCAACACAAACGTCCAAACAACTGGAACACAACCCGATATTGCAACTGAAATAGAAGCAGTTGACGGTTCAATCGTTTCCGTTTCTGGCTTCAACGGAACTCCCACTGCTATGTGGTTTTGGTCACCCAATTGAGGTCAGTGCCGGGCAGAAGCATCTGCGGTCGCAGAACTCAAACGAACTTACGAGAACAGTATCCAATTCATAGGAGTAGCTAGTAGGGGAGATCTTTCACAAGTTGAAGAATTTATTGATCGATACGCAGTGACTGACTTCCCACACGTATTTGATGAACAAGGCGATATTTGGCGGCAATATAAAATTTCTTCACAACCCGCCTGGGTTTTCGTTGATACAAATGGAAATCAGGAACGAGTCATTGGATCATTAGGAAAATCAGAAATCAGAACAAAACTTACCGACCTTCAAAAGAAATAATGGCTTCGGAAAAGATGGCATAGGATCAGTCCTATGTTGCTAACATAAAACTGTGTCTGAAACCATAACGATCCCGAGGCCAGATGACTGGCATGTTCACCTAAGAGAAGGAGACATGTTACAAGCCGTTATAGGTTATACCTCTCAAAGGTTTCGATACGCAATGGTTATGCCGAACCTCTCAACTCCTGTAGCAACAACTCAACAAGCGGCAATGTATCTTCAACAGATACATGATGCAACACCACCCGACTCACCTGATTTTCGACCGCTGATGACGTTGTATTGCTCTGACCACTTGCAGATAGAAGATCTTAAAAGCGGTCATAACGAAGGCATCGTTAAAGCAGTCAAATACTATCCAGCGGGAGCAACAACAAATTCGCAATCTGGCGGTTCAGCGATGATGAATTACAGCCATGTATTTGAAGCTATGGCAGACAACCAAATACCATTGCTGGTCCATGCCGAATCAACCGACGATAATGTCGATATTTTTGACAGAGAAGCAGCTTTTCTAGAGCGAGAACTCGCCATAGTTTGTGAACAATTCCCTGAACTAAAAGTTACGGTTGAGCATATTTCAACGAGTGCAGGAATTGACTTCGTTAAAGCACACCCACAAGTTGGGGGTTCAATTACTCCGCATCATCTCTCCCGAAACCGATCTGACATGATTTCACCCTCCCTCCACGCAGACCTGTTCTGCAAACCAGTTATTAACTCGGAAACAGATCGATTAACTCTGGTCGAAACAGCGATAAGTGGAAACCCATCTTTCTTTCTGGGCACTGATTCAGCTCCCCATCCATCCCGAGAGAAATATGGCAAAGATGCCAAAGCCGGAATATTCAACGCTGCCTATGGTCTCGAAGTCGTCGCAGAAATATTCTCCGCTGAAAACAAACTAGAAAATCTCGCAACCTTCGCATCAGTAAATGGCGCTATTTTCTATGGATACGAGCCGTCACAAGAGAATATAACTCTTCACCGTTCGCCCATAGACCCTGAAAAGGCAACCCATATCTCAACCGAAATGGGAAACCAGGTTGTCCTATTCGGAGCAGAAGAAGCATCCCGATGGACCATAGACTCCTAAAGTCTCATGATTCGGTAGTTCGGTAATCTCCATACTCCCCATCACGTTCGGTTAAAGCCTCAGTAAGACCCTTATCTTTAATTTTTCCAAGAAACTGTTGCATTGATTCAGTATGAATTCCTAATGCGCACAATTCCGTCCCAGCACGGATACCAGTTCGTAGTCCCATAATTTCCATCTGTCGGTGAACCACTCGTTTGTTTAACTGCGTCAAATCCGAAGGTGTTTTGGTAATCCGCTCAGCAATTTTTAGCACTTCTTCTTCAAGGGTTTCTAAAGGGAACGCACGATTCGCCCATCCTTCAGCTACTGCTTCGGTTCCAGAAATAGAATCACCTGTCATCATCATCTCCATCGCTCGTCGCATACCAAGAAACCATGTATGGAAATGCATGTCGGGAACGCCGAAGCGGGTAGCCGGATATCCCATCTGAGCGTCTTCGGCGATATAAACCAAGTCACAGCACGTCGCTAGTTCACTACCTCCAGCCAAACAATATCCATGAACCTGAGCAATGACCGGTTTCGCCAAATCCCAGATACTCATCCAGCCCTCCGTTACATGTCGTGGCCACTGCCCTTCACCATCAGCAGTAAAAAACGGAAGCGCATACCCTTCGTTACCTCCAGCAAGATCATATCCAGCGGAGAACGATGGCCCAGCCCCACGAATGATAGAAACTTTAATATCAGGGTCTAAGTCTGCTTCCCGAAGAGCTTCCAAAATTGCGCCTCTTAAAGGATGAATTAACGAGTTTCGTTTGTCAGGACGATTCATCGTTAACCGCCTCACTCCCGGTAACGGATCGTCAACTAGGAGAACATCCCCAGCGCTTTTATCTCCAGATGCAGTATTGTCGCTGCTTTCTCCATAGGTACTCATATAGTCATCCCTTTCCTAGCCCATCTTTTATTATCGTAATCGTTCATCATTGTTGATATGAATCAAACACATATGACACATAATGTCCTACTCTTTCACTAAAAGTTACTTGAAAGGATTCATTATGAATGATGACCAAATAATGAGAATGTTAGAGATACGCGCGTCTGACGCACGATCAATTATCCTTCCCTTCACGCTATCTCACGCTGCAATTCTTATAATCCTAGGATTCGGAGGAAATGGTCTCGAAAATTCAGGTGTCCAACTCGCTATTGCGGCAATGGCTGTTCTCGGTTCTCTCTGGTGCGTAGCATGGCTTGACGATTGTATTCAAGATTTAGTCGCAGGATCCAAAGATCTATCAGACGAAGCAAAAAATACACATATGGGGCAAAGATTCGTTAATGCACCTATGGCAGCAGTACGGACACTAAATGTAGTAATTGTGGGACTCATCGTCGCTGCTGAATTAATTGCAATTTACTAAAGGCAAATAAAATTCCCGCACCCTAAAGCAAGGGAAGGGGGCAGCGTTTTTATGTTCGCTTTTCCATCATAAAAACAGGAAAAGCGGGTTCGCTTTTGCAGAAAAACAGCGGGGAGGATTCATAGGTTTTCTGTTTACGAAAAGCGGGTTCGCTTTTCCTACATAATTATCGACGTTGGAGAACAGCCAGAAGAGTTCCAGATCTCTCTGTGGGGTCATTATGGTCGAATTCGATACCTGCGCGAGCTGCGGCAGAACTACCTGGCCGATTTGGTGATTCTTCAAAATGTTTCTCTTTAACTACTAGAAAATTAGTTGAGAGACGCGATGTTATATTCCATGGGATTGTTATTGGCTCGCTCAACGTAGCCTTGGGATGGATTTCTACAAGAAGAACAAAATGACCCCCACTTACTAAAACCCTTGCTATCTCTGTAAGAGTCAACATCAGATCATCAACATGGTCCAGAGAATTAAATGATGTGACTACGTCAAGGCTTGAGGATCGTATTGGCAAATGCTCTGCTTGCGATGCTAGATAGTTTGAAGAATGATTTTCTATACCAAGACTCATATAGTCAGTCATAAGCGGATCAATGCCGATTCGAAGTGCCGAATCGCTCATCCATTCAAGGCTACCTCGCGGTCCGCATCCGATATCAATGACTCTTTTGTCTGAATAGAATGAGCTGTCTAATTCTGTGATATCTGTAAATAACCCTTGATACCAAGAATTATTTAGTTCTTTCTCCCGAAAGTATCTCCAACGCCAATAGGTCAACTCGTATAGGCGTTTTACGTCAAAACCTAATTTTGATAATGCATTACCAAACCATTGCACGACATTAGCGATGAAGGTTGGCATCGGACGTTGGTGTTTCACCCCTGAATGATATTTCAAATCAATTCACGAGGAAAGAATAAAATGAAAAGCTTCAAGATAAAGATCTAAATATCAGCATTTTTTGTTTTGAGCTTCTTTGCGTCTCTAGCCCTATCCGTAATCCCTAGAATCGTTTTACGCATCCGAATAGTCTCAGGCGTAACTTCAATACATTCATCACCAGCGATAAATTCGAGAGCTTGCTCTAAAGAAAGTATTCGCGGCGGCGTTAACCGCACAGTATCATCTGAAGCAGCAGCACGAACATTAGTCATCTTCTTTTCTTTAGTGATATTCACATTCATTTCTTCAAGTCGTGAATTTTCACCAATAATCATTCCTTCATACACGGCTGTCCCAGGAGAGATTAAAAAAGATGTTCGTTCTTGGAGCGGAGCAATGGCATACGTTGTAGCAATTCCCGATCGATCAGAGACAACACTTCCAGTCATCCTCGTTCGCAAGTCACCCATCCAAGGCTCATAACTTTCAAACACATGGTGCAACAATCCGGTTCCACGAGTTTCAGTAAGGAATTCAGTTCTGAAACCGATCAATGCCCTAGCGGCAACGATGTATTCAAGGCGAACCCATCCACTTGCGTTGTTGGTCATTTTTTCCATTCGGCCTTTTCGACTACCAAGCAGTTGTGTCACTGGTCCTACATAATCTTCGGGGATATCAATTGTGAGGTACTCGGTTGGTTCATGCACTTTTCCGTCTATTTCTTTCGTGACAACTTCAGGTTTCCCCACAGTTAGCTCGAAACCCTCTCTGCGCATCATCTCCACTAAGATAGCCAGCTGTAGTTCTCCTCTTCCTTGTACTTCCCACGCATCAGGCTTTTCCGTGGGGAACATTCTGATCGAAACGTTCCCGATCAGTTCCTTCTCCAACCGTGCTTTAACCAGTCGGGCAGTGAGCTTATCGCCTTCTTTCCCAGCTAAAGGCGATGAATTCGTTCCTATTGTCACCGAAAGAGTTGGCTCATCAACAGTGATAACAGGTAGAGGCTTAGGATCATCAGGGTCAGAGAGAGTTTCACCAATCGTAATATCTTCAATCCCCGAAATAGCAACTACCTCTCCAGCACCTGCCGTATCGACTTCAACTCGTTCCAAATATTCCGTGACATAAAGGTTCGCTATTTGTGCACTAGCGATCTCACCATTCGTTTTACACCATGAAACCCTCGCACCTTTTGAAATTGTTCCGTGCATAATTCTGCACAACGCGATGCGACCCACATACGGTGACGCATCAAGGTTCGTCACCCAAGCTTGAAGTGGATGATCGGGGTCATGCATAGGAGGTGGAATTGTGTCGACGAGTGTGTCAAACAACGGAAGAAGATTCTCACCAGGTTGCTCAAGATTGGTAGTAGCGGTTCCTTTACGGGCATCTGTGTAAATAATTGGAAAATCTATTTGGTCATCAGAGGCATCCAAATCAATAAATAACTCATATACCTCATCTATTACCTCAGCGCATCTTGCGTCAGGGCGATCAATTTTGTTTATGATAAGCACCACAGGAAGGTTTTGCGATAGCGCTTTCCGAAGAACAAACCGTGTCTGCGGTAGAGGGCCCTCACTTGAATCAACGAGGAGAAGAACACCATCAACCATTTTCAGCGCACGTTCAACTTCCCCGCCAAAATCAGCATGGCCAGGTGTATCAAGAATATTTATTTTCGTTTCACCGTATTGAATCGCA
>MDTA01143677.1_pt1 | contig 33587 bp, 32 predicted proteins | sample 811151 | NCBI WGS metagenome assembly MDTA01 (sample SAMN05326648, study PRJNA326480) | marine metagenome | isolation source: seawater | place: Indian Ocean: South | collected 2010
GAGAGCAAGTGCAATGGATTTTGATGACTTGCTACTCAATACTGTGACTCTTTTAAAGAAAAATAATTCGATCTTGGTGCAGTGGCAAAATCGTTTCAAACATGTACTTGTAGATGAGTATCAAGATACAAATTTGATACAAAATGAACTTGTTTCCCTTCTGGCAGCTGAACATAGAAATATTTGTGTAGTAGGTGATAGTGATCAATCGATATATCAGTTCAGAGGAGCAGATGTAAGAAATATTCTTAATTTTGAAAAAGCTTTTCCTGATGCGACAGTAATCGTTTTAGACCAAAATTACAGATCGACTCAAACAATACTTGATGCGGCAAATGAAGTTATAAGCAGAAATTCGGGTCGTCAACCAAAGGAACTATGGACAGAAGAAGGTGATGGTGAACCGATAGTTTTATTTCAGGCCAGCAATGAGGACGATGAGGCAAACTGGGTTGCAGAAAGAATCGTTTCTTATAAAAGAGCAGGGCTTGCAGGACTGTCGGATGTGGCAATTTTTTATCGAACAAATGCCCAAAGTCGAGCTGTCGAAGAGCAGCTAAACCGTCTTGGGCTTCCTTACCGTGTAGTTGGAGGCACGCGATTTTATGACCGACGTGAAGTACGTGATGCACTTGCATATTTACGGTTAGCGGTGAACCCTTTGGATGAAGTTGCGCTCAGACGTGTGATTAATGTCCCTAAACGTGGAGTGGGGGATACTTCCTTAGCAAAAATAGAAGCTTGGGCAGGTGAAAATCAAATTGATTTGTTTCTCGCACTCTTCGATGCTTCTAAAGCTGGAGTATCTGGTAAAGCATTGAAAGGAATTGAGTTCTTCTTAAATTTAATTGAAGAGTCACAATCTCGGCTAGATCTTGGACCTGCAGACATAATTGAGTTTTTTTTAGAAAAGTCAGGCTACATAAGTGAATTAGAAGAAGAAAGAACAATCGAGGCTGAGGGCCGTTTAGAAAATTTGTCTGAACTGGTCGGTGCTGCCTCTGAATTTACGGAAATCTCAGAATTTTTAGAAAGAGTTGGACTGGTAGCAGACACTGATGAGATACCGAATGAAATTTCTGATTTAGAAGATGGAGAAATCTTATTGATGACGCTTCATGCTGCTAAGGGGCTTGAATTTCCAGTTGTTTTCCTACTTGGCATGGAAGAAGGGATTTTCCCACATGTCAGATCTTTGGGAGACCCTGATCAAATGGAAGAAGAACGAAGATTGGCTTATGTAGGAATCACAAGGGCGAGAAAAACTCTTCATCTTTGCAATGCTTGGAGTCGGATGCTGCATGGTCAAACTCAATACAACCCGCCAAGTCGATTTTTGGATGATATTCCGGAGTCTTTAATAAAGCGAGAAGGTTCTCAAAAAACTAGGCAGGCTTCACAAATTTTTGAGGATAGTTTTGTTGGTGCGAATGATTCAGATTTTGTCTCTAACTATCAGTTTGCTTCAGAAGAACCTGAGGGAAGGGTCTTCGGTCAAAGGGGAAATGCATTTGAAAGCAAAACCAATTTTTCAGACGCCCATTTGTTAGCTCTTTCACCGGGTGATGATGTTAAGCATAAAGCTTGGGGTGCGGGTGTGGTTTTATCTGTTAATGGTTCAGGTGACAGAGCTGAAGCTGTAATTTCTTTTTCTTCTGTAGGAGAAAAAAGGCTTTTACTTGCATGGGCGCCGTTAGAAAGAGCTTAGAAGCACTTTTTTGTCTCATGTTTAAATGTCGATACTAATATTGCATTTGCGCCCGTGTAGCTCAGTTGGCAGAGCGGTTCATTCGTAATGAACAGGTCCGGGGTTCAATTCCCCGCGCGGGCTCCGAAAAAGTGTCATCTTTATTGTTAAACGACGTAAGATTTGTTTATGAGTATTTTTGGTGGAGTGATTTGGCATTACTGGCTTGCAGTTCCATTAGTAGTGGTGGGTGTAGTTTCTTTGATTGCTGCTTTGGTTGGTTATTTGGGGAAAGTTTCCTCCACGCGTTATCCCAAACGATAACTTTTCAGGAATTCTGTGGAGCGTAGTGAAAATAGCTCTATAGGAGGTATGAGAGTTGACTGGTCTTTTGCTGAAAAATTTGCAAACCGGATAGCTCAAAGAGCGTCTTTTAATGATGTCAGTCACCTGAAAGGCTTGAATGAATCATTTAGCGACCTCACTTCTTATGCAGAAGAATTAGTTGAAACTACAACAGGATTAAAATCTTTTTCAGGTAAAGCAAAAGCTAAAGTGGTCGATAGAAGTGGCTGGATCCGAGCCAATGTAGCTTCTTTGAGACGTCTGTTAAAACCCATTTTGGCGGAGGAGTCTGAGGTCAAAAAATCCTTGCTTTCTTCACGCGTCGCTGCCATGGAAATAGGCGGAGTTTTATGCTGGATTTCAACTCGAGTTTTAGGACAATACGATTTATTGGTTTTGGATAATGAAACTTCTAATGAGCAAGATTTAGTTTATTTTGTAGGACCTAATATCCGCTCAATAGAGCGTCGTTATGCTTTTGATCCAGATGGTTTCCGTTTATGGCTAGCAATCCACGAGCTAACTCACCGAGCGCAATTTACTGGTGTGCTATGGATGCGAGAACACTATTTGTCACTAGTGGAAAATCTTTTGAAAGAGGTAAAAACAGATTCGGGTGAAACAGAAAAAAACTTTGCTTTGCAAAAACAACGTTCAGAAGAAATTGAATCTTCCAGTTTTTCTTCATTGAAAGTTTCTAATTTATTTGCAACTGTTGATACGAATAATTCAATTAACGAAATAGCAGCTTTAATGACTCTTCTTGAAGGTCATGGGGACGTAATAATGAGTCGAGCAGGAAAAGGACATGTAAGGAATCAAGAAAGATTTGAAAAGGTGGTTAGTCAGCGAAGAAAATCCGCCACCGGCGTTACAAAAATCTTTCAGAAACTCATTGGTATAGAAGCAAAATTGGCACAATATGAAAAAGGGGAGAAATTTATTTCAACCGTCGAAGAGTCTGAGGGAATTAATTTTTTGAATACAGTTTGGGAAGACCCCAGTAATTTGCCAGAGTTGGAAGAGATTGAAAATCCAAGCCTCTGGATATCTCGGATCAAAAAGTTGAAAAATGAACAATAACTTAATCTCCGAACTTCAAGCTAAGTGTGCTTTTCCTCCACCTAAAACTGAAGTTGATTGTGCAGTTTCAGGTGGAGCCGATTCACTAGCTTTACTTTTGTTAGCTATAGATGCTGGTTTGGAGGTAACCGTATGGCATGTGGATCACGGTCTTAGGCCTGACTCTGCTCATGAAGGGGAAATGGTTTCTGAGGTGGCTAAAAGTATGGGAGTCAAATCGCATTGTTTGCAAGCGTTTGTAGAAGATGGTCCAAATCTTGAAGCCATAGCTCGTGATGCTAGAAGATCTGTATTGCCTCCACAAATACTCACAGGCCATACAGCTGATGATCAGGCAGAAACTGTGCTCCTAAATTTACTCAGAGGTTCAGGCGTGCAAGGAAGTTCTGGTATAGGTGAACCAAGTAGGAGGCCACTGCTGAATTTGCGTCGTAGTGAGACAAAAAAACTTTGCGCTTTAGAAAAATTAGAACCTGTAGATGATCCTATGAATTTAGACCCTAGGTTTACCCGAAACAGAGTTCGTAACGAGGTTATTCCTTTACTTGCTGAAGTTGCCGGTCGTGATCCAGTTCCGCTTCTAGCTAGACATGCATACTTGGCTCATGAAGCAACTGGTATTTTGAGCGATTTGATCGAGGGTTTAGACATAACTCAAGTTAAATCGGTGAAAAAAGTTCCTGACCCTGTTGTCAGACTAGCTATTCAAGATTGGCTAACAGGCAATTTAGGTTTTCCAGCTGATTCTGCTTCAGTTAACAGAGTATTTCAGATTGTTCGTGGAGAAATTAGAGGAACAGAAATTCCTGGTGGATTTAGAGTGGATAGATCAGAAGGAAAAGTTAGATTTTCAGTCAACACTAAAATTTCTCAAGATTCAGATTAGTTTTTTATCGAACAACTCAAAGAAAGGTCGCACTTATGAGCGAAGAAAATAAGGATAACATCCCGACTCCCCAGCATGTTTTGATAACTGCAGATCAAGTTGCCTCAAAGGTAGCTGAATTGGGGAAACAAATAACTCAAGATTATCCAGACGAAGCACCTCTTTTGGTAGGAGTTCTGAAAGGAGCTTTTGTTTTTATGAGTGATTTATCTCGCGCCATAGACCTACCAATTGAGTTCGACTTTATGGCCGTTTCATCATATGGGCATTCGACTACATCTTCTGGAGTAGTACGAATAGTAAAGGATCTTGATCTTGATTTAGCAGATCGACATGTTCTTTTAGTGGAAGACATTGTTGACAGTGGACTGACTCTTAATTTTTTGCGAAAGAATCTTCTCGCTAGAAATCCAGCCAGTTTAGAGATTTGCGCACTTCTTGTGAGGGAAGATTTCCAATTCGAAGAAGATACTATTCGATATACGGGTTTTCAAGTTCCAGCTGACTGGTTAGTAGGCTATGGCTTAGATGTGGCTGAACGTTATAGAAATCTGCCCGATATATGGGTAGTTAATTCTGATTAAATTTAGGAGTGTCGATGAGAGGTAAGTGGGCTCAGGGGATAGAGCCAAGAAAATTCTTTTGGGTGATCAAAGACTCGCTTGCAATTTGTGAAAGACCAGGCGGGTTTGGTGAAAGTCACAGAAGCGTTAGGCGTCAGGAAGAAGTGATTTGGATTCGACAAAATAACTTTGATGTGGTCGTTTCACTTTTGGCGAATGATGACAACATTAAAGCTTATGAAAGCCAAGGAGTTCGTTGGGTACAAATGCCATTCGGAGGAGCTGAAGAAGGCATTGAAAGGTTAAAAGCGCTCTTTACTCGTTTGAGTTCTTTGTTAGAAGACAACCCTAGAGTTTTGTTGCATCGTGAAGAGTTAGGTGATCAAATTTGCGGTTTGATAGCCGCTTACCTTTTATGGCGTGAGCTGGTTCCGACAGGACCACGTTCCATTGAAGTTGTAGAGCAACTTCTCGAAAGGCAAATTGGTAGCGATGGACGTGAGATCGTTGAACTTATAGAGAATGAAAGTAAGGGCAATAAATAATTTCCATGGAGATATTTTCATCCACTAGAGATTTTCAAAAATATTTACATTCGAAAAGAACTTCTGACAACACAATTGGCTTTGTACCCACTATGGGGGCTTTACATGATGGCCACACTTCATTGATTGATGCTTCAGTTAAACAACAGAAAATTACTGCAGTGTCAATTTTTATTAACCCACTTCAATTTGCTCCAGATGAAGATTTTGAAAAATACCCGAAAAGTTTCGAACAAGATGTGGAGATCTGTAAAGGTCATGGAGTCGATGTTCTTTTTTCTCCCACACAGAAAGACATTTTTCCTTATGGGCTTCCGGAACCTATGGAAATTGGACCGATAGGGAAAATATTTGAGGGTAAAAGCAGGCCTTCTCATTTTCAAGGAGTTGCTACAGTCGTTTCTAGGCTGTTTGAAATTGTTGGTGAAGTCAGCGCCTATTTCGGAGAAAAAGACTTTCAGCAACTAGTAGTTGTAGACGATTTAGTTAAAAGGCACCAATTTCCGGTAAAAGTAATTCATTGCCCAACTGTGCGTGATGATAATGGATTAGCGCTTTCAAGTCGGAATGTTTACTTGAGTGGTGAACAACTAATTGACGCTTCGGTTCTTTATAACGCTTTATGTGCAGGGGCAGATCTTATTAGCAACGGAGAAAAAGAATCTGAAAATCTAATAGATTTCATAAAGGGTGTAGTAGCAGATAAATCAGAAGGCGAGTTGGATTACGTGGGAATAGTTGATTCTGAAACTTTCAATCCACTTAATTCGTTAGATTTTTCCGGAAAGCACGTGAGGATATTGATTGCATGTTGTTTCGGTAGCACTCGTTTAATCGACAATATTGGTGTAGTTGTTCCCTGAGAAAAAAAGTACTACTAGAAGCTTTTTGAGGGACTAGCCTTGAAGTGGCTAGTTATTTGATCTTATTTAGGGTTAAAGGTTCTGATGCATGTTGTGAGTCAGTTGATTTCACTTTCTGTAGGACTAAATTTCAAATTAGAAAACAAATTATGAAAGGAAAAAATGCTCCTAACCATTGATGTGGGAAACACACAGACGGTTATAGGGCTGTATGAGAGTTCTGCATCCGTAGCTCAAGCTGACTCCGGACTTTTGGATTTTTGGCGTATTGCTACTGATGATGATCGGACTTCAGATGAACATGCTGTCATTATCAGGGATCTCGTTAAATCATCAGGTCACAGTGCTGAATATGAGGGAGTTGCGATTTGTTCAGGAGTGCCGAGAGTTCTAGCAAGTCTCCGTGAAATGGTAGGCAGATATATGGAATTAGAGCCAGTGGTTATTGAGCCTGGTGTAAGAACTGGTATGTCAATTCTTTATGACAACCCACGTGAAGTTGGAGCAGATCGTATAGCAAATGGAGTCGCAGCTTTTGATTTGTATGGTGGGCCTTCTGTAGTCGTAGATTTTGGAACAGGAAATAATTTTGATGTGATTTCCTCAAAAGGTGAATTTCTTGGAGGTGCTATAGCACCAGGAATCGAGATTAGCTTAGATGCACTTTTTGAAAGAGCTTCTGCTTTAAGAGCTATCGAATTAACCGAACCCCGAAGTGTGATTGGTAAAAGTACCGTCGAGTCACTCCAGTCAGGAGCTGTTTATGGATTCGCATCCCAAATTGATGGAATGGTCGAGCGTTTTAAACAAGAGCTTGGTGATTGCACAGTTATAGCCACAGGTGGTCTAGCGCATTTGATTGCACCGGTATCTAAATCTATAGATCACGTCGAACCATTTTTAACCTTGCACGGGCTACGACTCGTATACGATTTAAATAGAGAAAATGATGGATAGAGAAATTCCTTTTCGGTTTGAAGTAACAAATTCTGCTTCCGAACTTCTGTCTGAACACTCAGGCTTGTCAGAAGGCGAGAGTAGTGGAGTGACTGTTTCAGTAGCAGGAAGATTAATGTTACGGCGTGATCAGGGAAAAATAGTTTTTGGTGTTTTGCAGGATTCGACTGCTCGCATTCAGTTATTCGCTTCGGAGAAAAATACTCCAGACTATGAATTTTTTTCCAACCTGCACTTAGGTGACTGGTTAGGTGTAACCGGAGAGGTAATCAGAACAAAAAGAGGTGAAATTTCTGTTCGAGTTGATTCTTGGGTATGTCTGGCGGAAGCGAAAAGATCTTTTCCTGATAAATGGCATGGCATCTCCGATACCGATATTCGTTATAGACAGCGTTATGTAGATCTTTGGGTAACAGAAGAGTCGCGTAAAACCTTTATAACGAGAAGTAGAATCCTGTCGTTTATCCGAAGTTGGCTTGATAGTAAGGGGTTTATGGAAGTTGAGACACCGGTTTTTCACCCAATTCCTGGAGGAGCCGCAGCTCGTCCTTTTGACACGCACCACAATGCCCTTGATGTTGATTTATTTTTACGAATTGCACCTGAACTCTATTTAAAGAGGCTTGTCGTAGGAGGATTCGAAAAAGTTTATGAAATGGCACGTGTCTTCAGAAATGAAGGTATTTCAACGCGCCATAATCCAGAATTTACGATGCTTGAACTTTATGAAGCCTATGCAGACTATGAGGACATCATGCGACTTGTAGAGGAAATGGTTTCGGAACTTGCTTTGGAGGTCTGTGGTTCAACAAAAATTGAATATGACGGTCGTGAATTAGATCTTTCACCACCTTGGGAAAGATCAAGCATGTTGGATCTTTTAAGTCAAAAAATTGATAAGGAAATCAATATACAAACTCCAATTGAAGAATTAAGAGAGCTTTGTAAGGAACATTCAGTTCCATTTGAGGATCACTATGGACCAGGGAAATTAATTCTTGAACTTTATGAAAAAACAACTGAACCAGAGTTATGGGGTCCAATTTATGTAACAGATTACCCTGAAGAAGTGTCGCCCCTTTCGAGAGCTCATAGGAGCATCCCGGGAATGGTAGAGAGATTTGAAGCGATTGTTGCAGGTAGAGAATTATGTAATGCTTTTTCGGAGGTAATCGATCCAGATGACCAAAGGTCGCGTTTTAATGCCCAAGAGAAAAGCCGTGACGCAGGAGACGAAGAGGCCATGGTAGTTGACGAAGATTATTTAAGAGCTTTGGAATACGGATTGCCACCTACTGGTGGACTTGGAATAGGAATTGATCGCTTGGTGATGTTACTCACTGACACTCAGGCAATTCGTGATGTAATACTTTTCCCTACTCTGAGACCAGAGCAGGAATGATCATTATTTAAAACGGTTAACTTGATTTGTGAGGATATCACAAGTCGATTTGAGAATTTCCGCTGTAGGGCTATTGGGAAGGCTTGTTAAAGATTCCTGAGCTTTTTTCGTGAATCCTAGAGCTGTTTCTATTGTTGATTCGATAGCTTCATCTGCCCTGATAAGTTCCAAAGCTTTGTCTCGTTTATCACCATCAATAGAACTAGTTAGTAAATCTTTTAAAGCTTCAGAATTTGTCCCTTTGAGGGCCCGAATAACAGGCAGAGTATAAACACCCTCCAGTAAGTCATTACCCGAAGGTTTTCCAAGTTCTTTTTCGGTTGCCATTACATCTAATAAATCGTCAACAATTTGAAAGGCAACTCCATATAGATTTCCAAACTGTGTAACCGCATCGACTACTTCAGACGGGTAATCAGAAACAATTGCTCCCACTTTCGCTGAAGCTGAAAGAAGGGCGCTAGTTTTTCCAGAAATTGATGACATGTATGCTTCTTCACTTCTTGTGATGTCATAAGCAGAGTTGACTTCACGAATTTGGCCTTCGCAAAGAGAAGCAATTGTCGAAGCAAGTAGAGCAGCTACCTCAGCTCCTAGTTCAGCAGCGATTTCAGATGCCCTTGCTAGCAGGTAGTCTCCGCCGAGAATAGCTTCACGATTCCCCCATTCTTCGTTGACACTTGTAACATTTCGACGAGTTTTTGCCCCGTCCATAACATCATCGTGATAGAGAGAGCCCTGATGGACTAGCTCAACGGCCACTCCTCCCAGGATCACTTCTTGTGTTGGAGCGGTTGGTTGATTTTCAAGTATTTGGGAAGAGGCGATAGTTAGACTCGGTCTTATCCGCTTGCCTCCTGCATCTATCAGATGACGTGAAAGTTTTGTAAGAAGGGGTTCTTCAGCTTTGACAGCTATTCTTAGTTCGTCTTCCACTCTTTCCAAAGCACTTTTAATACCTGGCAAAGTGAGGAGTGTGTATGGTTCATCCACCTGCTGAGGATACGACATTTTTACCTTCTCTTGAAACTGCTAAAGAAAGGATATTCAAAATAGCTGTTTTACTTAATAGTGGTACATTACAGAATAGATACACTTGATTATCAGTTACTTTATTTTTGGGAGAAAACCAGTTGTTTGAGAGGTTTACAGATAGAGCCCGTCGTGTGGTGGTATTGGCTCAGGAGGAAGCGCGCCTACTGAACCACAATTACATAGGAACCGAGCATATCTTACTTGGACTTATCCATGAGGGAGAAGGGGTAGCCGCTAAAGCACTTGAATCTCTGGGTATTTCGCTTGAAGGAGTTCGTGGTCAAGTGGAGGAACTAATTGGTCAAGGAGGCAGTTCTCCAAGTGGCCACATTCCTTTTACACCACGCGCGAAAAAAGTCTTGGAGCTGTCTTTAAGAGAGGCTCTTCAATTAGGTCACAATTACATTGGAACGGAACACATACTTTTGGGCTTGATACGTGAAGGAGAAGGTGTAGCTGCCCAAGTATTAGTTAAGTTGGGCGCGGATTTATCTAGAGTTCGTCAACAAGTTATTCAACTTCTGTCTGGTTATGCAGGATCAGGTGGTCCAATGGGGGCTGCTTCTGAGAAGGCTGGCGCAACAACCGGAAGTAGAGGATCGGAATCACAGTCAGGTTCTCTTGTTTTGGACCAATTTGGAAGAAATCTTACACAAGCTGCAGTAGAGAAAAAGCTAGATCCTGTAATTGGCAGAAAACGCGAGTTAGAAAGAGTAATGCAAGTCTTATCGCGTAGAACAAAAAATAATCCTGTTCTAGTAGGAGAACCTGGCGTTGGTAAAACAGCTATTGTCGAAGGTCTCGCTCAGATGGTCGCTGGTGGTGATGTTCCCGAAACTATTCAGGGTAAACAAATTTACACTTTAGATTTAGGTGCTTTGGTTGCTGGTAGCCGTTATCGAGGTGATTTTGAAGAACGTCTAAAGAAAGTTTTGAAAGAAATTAAAACAAGAGGTGACATTGTCCTATTTATTGACGAAATTCATACCTTGGTTGGAGCAGGTGCAGCAGAATGAGCAATAGATGCAGCCTCTATTTTGAAACCTATGTTGGCCAGAGGTGAATTGCAGACAATTGGAGCCACCACTTTAGAAGAATATAGAAAACATATAGAAAAAGATGCTGCTCTAGAAAGAAGGTTCCAACCAATAACCGTTGATGAGCCTGACGTTGCTCACACTATTGAAATTTTAAAAGGTTTACGAGAGCGCTATGAAACACATCATCGAGTAACAATTACTGATCAGGCTCTCATCGCTGCTGCTAATTTGGCAGATCGTTATATTTCTGACCGGCATCTTCCAGACAAAGCAATTGATCTAATTGATGAAGCTGGTTCTCGTCTTAGATTAAGACGAATGAATACTCCGGATGATTTGAGGGAACTTGAAGTCGAATTAGCTGAAGTAGTCCAACGTAAAAAAGCAGCTGTGGAATCTCAAGACTTTGAAGAAGCGGGAAATTTGCGTGATCGTGAAAAAGAATTAATTGCAAAGAAGACTGAAAGAGAAGAGGAAATTAAATCTACAGGAGTAGATCTCTTTGATGAAGTAGATGAAGAGTGCATAGCCGAAGTTCTTTCTGTTTGGACAGGCATACCTGTTTACAAACTTACTGAAGAAGAAACTCAAAAACTTCTTCACATGGAAGATGATCTACACAAGCGCGTAATCGGCCAAGAGGATGCAATCCATGCAGTCAGTCAAGCGATTAGACGGACTAGGGCTGGGCTAAAAGATCCAAAAAGACCATCAGGATCATTTGTTTTCCTCGGCCCTTCAGGAGTAGGTAAAACAGAACTAGCTAAAACACTCGCAGAGTTTCTTTTTGGCGATGAACAGGCTTTGATTTCTCTCGATATGTCTGAATATATGGAGAAACACACAGTAAGTAGGCTCCTAGGTTCCCCTCCAGGCTATGTGGGTTATGACGAAGGGGGACAACTAACCGAAGCTGTAAGAAGAAAGCCATTTTCAGTGGTTCTTTTCGACGAAGTAGAAAAAGCTCATCCTGATGTATTCAACACACTGTTACAAATACTTGAAGAAGGCAGATTGACAGATTCCCAAGGAAGGTCAGTAGATTTTAGAAACACAGTTCTAATAATGACTTCCAATCTAGGAACGGCAGATTTACGTAAAGCTAATTTGGGTTTCACCAAAGCGGATGAAGCTGTGAGTTACGAGAGGATGAAAGAGAAAGTCCAAGATGCATTGAAAATGCACTTTAGACCAGAGTTCCTCAATCGAATCGACGAAACAATAGTTTTCCATGAATTGACGATGGAAGAAGTGACAAGAATTGTTGATTTGATGATAGGTCGTTTGTCTGATCAATTAGCCGGACAAGGAATGGGATTGGAATTAACTGATGCGGTTAAACAACATTTAGCCGAGCATGGTTACGACCCAACTTTAGGGGCGAGACCTTTAAGAAGAGCTATTCAAAGGCTTATAGAAGATCCACTTTCGGAACGTTTGTTACACAAGGAGTTTAAAGCCGGTGAAATCGTGGTTGTAGACGTTGAAGAAGTTGCAGAAGAAGATGCAGATGACTCTACTCATGAAGGTAAAAAAGTTGTTTTCAGTTCAGTTGCGGGATTTGAAGTACCAACCATGGAGATGGCAGCTGAGATACTTGAATAGCAGATTTTGGTTTTCGAATTCATCAACCACTTCTGTTCGATTGATTTGTTAATGTTTAAATTTGATAAATCTTTTTGAATTCAATATGAAAATTTTTTTACTTGTCCCATCGCTTCTCTTTCTTTTAGTTGCTTGTCAGGTTGAAAGTCTGGTTTCAGTAAATGTTGAAGACAATGGTTCTGGAAGTGTAGAGGTAATCGTAGAACTTGATGATGAAGCTAGTCGAATAATAGGAGATATAGAAAAGCAATTAAGAACAGATGATTTAGTTGCTGCAGGTTGGGAAGTTTCGACCCTTAACGCTTTAGAGGAAGAATCTAAAACAGTTGTGTTAGCAACAAAAAGTTTTACCGGTGTAGATTCTCTGGTCGGCGTTTTAGAAGAGGTTGCAGGTCCCTCAGTTTTTTCCGAAGTCAAACTAGTAAGTGAAAAATCATTTGCTAAAAAAATATGGAACCTCGAAGGAAAGATTGACCTTGCGGATGGCCTTTCCTTATTCTCTGATCCTGCCCTGGATGAGGCATTAGGAGGCACTCTTTTTGGTAGAAGTTTGGAAGATCTGTCTTTTTTGTCTGGATGTGATGAAATCTGTGACCCAGCTAATTCTTTTCTTTTGAATTTTTCTGTTTCATTACCGGGTGCGAGTGTTGATGATGCCACTGAAAGAGTATGGACGGTGCCCTTAGGCGATCAGACTCCCACACCATTTATAGTTTCTTCGACAGTTGATTATCCAAAACCCAAAGCATGGAGAACAGTTTCCTACGTTTTTCTTGGAGCAACTTTATTGTTGCTTTCGATTAGAGGTATTAAGCATTTGACTTCGGTTCGTCAATCTTCCAAACCTTCTGAAAATCCAAAAGAAACTAGCAAAACTCCAGACATTATTGAAAACACAACGACGCAAGAAAAAGAGGAAGTAGATAGGAGCATCAGACTAGTTGTAGTTGGTGGGAAAGGTGTTATCTGGGATGGAGGTGCTGATCCTGAAGGATTATTAGTACCTTTTGTAAGAGAAAATGGGGGATTGACAGACGCTGAAGAGATCGCAGATCGTTACAGATCTGCGAGTTTGGGTCAATTGAATTCTCAAGAGTTTTGGCAGAGTGTAGGTGTCCAAGGAAACTCTGACCTTATTGATGCCCAGTACTTAAGTCGTGTGCGTCTGAGGCCTGACGCTGTTCCATTTTTAAGTCAGATGAAATACAGAGGGATACCGGTTGCTTGTATTACAAATTCAGTGCTGTCGTGGTCGCAGCAGCTGCGTGAGCGACTAGGTGTAGACGAACAGATCGAATACTGGATAGTTAGTGGTGAATATGGTGTAAGAAAGCCCAGTAATTCAATATTTGAAGCACTTAGGCGTCTAACTGGTGTTTCCTTCTCTAATATGCTTTTAGTGGATTCTGAAATTGCTACTTTAGAGGCAGCGAGAGGTATCGGAATGTCTACGGTTTTAATGCAAAGTCAATCACCAATTCCTAGTGGTTTCTCACATCCTAAAATTGAAGGTTTTGCTGAACTGTTTGGAAGTCAAAACTAACAATTATTGTTATCAGCAGGTTAATTATGTATACGAAACTTCCATCGGGCACCAAAGCAGTAATAGAAAAACCTAGTTCAGGTTCATCACAACTGGGACTTGTTGTAATTCCAGACGTCATGGGTTTGCGTCCTTTGTTTGAAGATATGGTCAAGAATTTATCTAATGAATGGAAGATGCCTGTCTGCTCTTTTGAGCTTTATCCCGATTTGGAACATCTAAACGTAGAAGAACGACTCGCTGCTGCTAGTGAGCTGGATGATAAGCGCGTAATTGGTGATGCCGTAGCAGCCGCCGAATTGACACAGTCCAATCAGGTTGCAATTTTAGGATTTTGCATGGGAGGTATGTACACATTTAAGTCTGTTGCTTCCAAGCGATTCACCAAACACGTCTCTTTCTATGGGATGATCCGAGTGCCAGAAGCATGGAAATCGACGAATCAATCAGAACCGATTTCTTGTTTAAAGGAAGGAGATGCTTCTTCCGTTTTAGCCATCGTTGGAAGTAATGACAGCTGGACTCCTGACGAAGATATAGGTCTCTTGGAATCAGCTGGAGTTTCGGTAGTCACATATAAAGACGCTGATCACGGGTTCGTTCATGATCCATCAAGGCCTGCACATAGGCCATCTGATGCTCAAGACGCATGGAGTAAAGCAAAAGACTGGGTATTGAATACAAATTAACGTGAGCGTATTGTCAGTTGCTCACGGTCAAGAATTCTGTAGGTGCGATCAAACTGTTCGATCCATCCAAGTTTAATAAAAGAAGCTATAGCTTTATTTACTCTTTCTCTCTAGGCTCCAACCATGCCCACTAATTCTTCCTGGGTTACAGGCAATGAAAATTCATCCTCATTATCAGAAATTTCAAGAAGTCTTTTTGCTGTTCTCCCAGTGACATCTAGAAAAACGGAGTCTGCTAAAACTTCATCCATATTCCTCAAACGGTTGACAAGCATCGTTACTACTTCCCACAGTTGTGAAGGGTTTTCCTCATAGAGCTTATTTATTGGTTCATAAGGCACTTCTATTACGCATGATTCTTCTAATGCTCGCGCTTCAGCTGATCTTCCCCTTTCGTCGAATAATCCCATTTCACCGAAAAGATCACCGTTCTCCATAAGGGCTATTACAGACTCTTTGCCAATAAATGATTTATTAACTATGGCTATCCGCCCAGTTTCTACGAGAAAAAGAGAAAATGGCTTATCATTTTCTCGAAACAAAACATCACCCCGAAGTAGTTGTTTCTTTGCAGATTTTTCGACAATAGGTTCAAGCTCTTTTTCATTTAATTTGCCAAAAAGCATTGATTGTGTAAAAAGGGTGTGATCTATCATTTCACAAGTCATGCTAATACGTAGAAGCTATTTAGACGAAGCAAAGGTACTTCTTTAGATTTTTTCATCTACAAAGGGTTAATGCATGAAAATTTGGACGATAGTTGTGGCCGCGGGACAAGGCCTTCGTTTTGGGAGCAAAAAACAATTTGCTGAGCTTTCAGGTGCCTCAGTGTTGTTTCATTCTGTTCTTGCAGCTTCTTCTGTATCAGATGGGATAGTTGTTGTAACTACGGATGAAGATCTCGAATATGCGAAAGTTTCACTTCAAAACGTAGAGAAAGTTAAAGAAGTCGTTGTAGGGGGTTCGACAAGAAGTAAATCTGTTAGAAAAGGTCTGGAGCAAGTTCCTCAAAATTGCGACATTTTGATCGTCCATGATGGGGTAAGACCTCTTGCATCAGAAAAATTGTTCAAATCTGTGGTTGAGAAAATCCAAGAGGGATCTGAGGCAGTGGTTCCCGTGGTACCAATAGCAGATTCGTTACGTTTGATTAGCGGAGAACAGATAGATCGGAGTGAAGTGGTAGCAATTCAAACTCCACAGGCGTTCAAAGCCACGTTGTTGCTTAAAGCTCACTCTACGTCTGAAAGTGCTTCAGATGATGCTTCGTTAGTTGAATTAGCAGGCGGAACAATTGATTTCGTTGATGGTGATGTGCGAAATTTGAAAATCACAGTTAGTTCGGATCTTCAAATTGCTGAAAATTTTTTACTGCAAAGGTAGTTATTAGAGAGGTTTATATGTCTGTTTTTAGAATAGGTCAAGGGTTTGATGTTCATCCATTCTCACAAGATCCAGCCCGCCCTTTAATTATCGGAGGAGAGATCCTACCAGGCCCCGGTTTGGAAGGTCATAGTGATGCTGATCTTTTAGCTCATGCGACTGCTGATGCTTTATTGGGAGCTGCTGGTTTGGAAGACATTGGACACTATTTTCCTGATACAGAATCTTCTACTTTAAATGCAAACAGTATGGAGATACTTAAAACAGTCGTCGAGTTGATAAACAAAGAGGGTTGGGAAATATGCAATGTTGATTGCAACGTGATAATTGAAAAACCCAAAATACAGCCTTACAAAAAAGATATAGAAAAACGAATGTCCGATATTTTAAAATCACCTGTAACCGTCAAAGGGCGAAGGTCTGAAGGTCTGGGATTCATAGGGAAGGGAGAAGGAGCTGCTTGTTTTGCAGCCGCTCTAATTCTAAAGCATGAGTAGGAAACGTAACCATAAGGGTAATTTGAGGGGAAACAAAGGACAGAGGGGCACGACACCTCTACGTCATAACAAGTCTCAACAAAATGTCTTATCGGGAGATCAAGTTGAAGGACGACAGGCTGTTCGAGAATTGCTCTTAGCGGGAACTCGCAAAACCCGTGAGATTTATTTAGCGGGAGACCTTGATGACGCCCCAATATTGGATGACATTATTGATCTAGCTGACGAAGCCAAAGTAACAATAAAAGAAATCCCAAGAACACGTTTTGAATCGATTGCTAAAACAGAGTCATCTCAAGGGGTTGTAGCCATGGCTGCCCCTTTACCGAATTATGAAATTCAAGAGTTAACACAATCTGAAGCTGGTGATGCCAAACCTTTCCTGCTTATTGTAGACGGAGTAACCGATCCGGGAAATTTGGGTGCAATGTTACGTTCAGCTGAATGTGCTGGAATCACAGGTGTAATACTCCCAAGACATCGTTCGGCGAGAATAACTCCAGCTGTAACCAAAACTGCAGCAGGAGCGATTGAACACTTAAGAATTGCTACAGTTAGCGGCATACCGGCAGCACTAGGCCGTCTAAGAGAAGCAGGAATTTGGTTAGTTGGATTGGATTCAGGAGGAGCTACTTCCCTATACGACCTTGCAATTGCCGACCAGCCGATCGCACTGGTTTTAGGTTCAGAAGGTCGTGGGTTGTCAAGATTAACTAGAGAACGTTGCGATGATCTGGTTCACATCCCGCTTCAGGGAGTTTTAGCTTCACTTAATGTCTCGACAGCAGCAGCGATTACTGTTTTTGAAATAGCCCGACATCGTTAAGTTTTGAGCCCGAGGTCGGATTCGAACCGACGACCTGCCGCTTACAAGGCGGCTGCTCTGACCAACTGAGCTACTCGGGCGTTTTCTTTAAGCCAAGATAGCAAACTATCATGGGGTACTTGATTATGATCACTTCTCGGAGGATGATTTGGTATAGGTTTAGTTTCAAGAGAGAAGGTAATTCTGATTTTAAATCATTTCAACATACAGCAATTGCAATCCAAGCAACTGGAATCAAAGGTATAGCATGAGTATGCAATCACCTTTGAGTGGGAAAGGTATAACTCCCAGTAATGCTTCTGCCGCCCCACGAGCATTTTTGCTTATTTTTGTTGCAGTTGTTATTGGTTTTGTAGTTTTGTGGAAGGGTCTGGATGATGATTTGCAAACAACAGGTTTAGATGTTGCAAACTCTCCTGAACAGGTGATGCAAAACACTCAGCAGGAACCTGCCGATTTGCCTCCTTTAGATGTACCTCAAATCTCAACAACAACTGTTGCAGTCATTGAAACAACTACTACTACCAGCCCTCCACCTCTCCCCACTAAACCGCCTAGCACGGTAAAAGTTCTTGTATTAAATGGTTCAGGAGTGGGAGGAGCAGCAGGAGCTGTTACTAATCTTCTCAAACCTCACGGTTATACAACCTTGTCGCCTGCCAATGGAAATAAAGATGAAAAATCTTGGGTCTATTACAAACCAGAATTCTCACCAGATGCGAAAGGCATCACAGATATTCTGGGAATAATGCCTGATCTTCTTGCATCTTTTCCTCCTAATGGACTTTCTGTACCCGACGGAAGTGTTGACAGGGTTGATACAGCACATGTAATTGTATTCTTGGGATCCGATAAAGAGATTTACGGTTAGGTGTAAAGGTGCGGGTTTTAGCCGCCCCAGATAAATTTCGTGGCTCTTTAACCGCAGTAGAAGCTGCTAATGCTATTGAAACAGCAGTTAAAAAATGTGGGGGTATTTCCATCAATGCCCCTATGGCGGATGGCGGTGAAGGGACCTTGCAGGTTCTTGGAGGACCCAATCGCATGACAACTGTTACGGGCCCTTTAGGCAAACCTATTCAAGCAGAATGGCGTTTATCCAAAAAGACAGAAGTAATTGAAATGGCCCTCGCTTCAGGTCTTTCAGTAGCGGGCGGGCCTGAAATAAATAAGCCATTAGAAGCTACTACAAAAGGAACAGGAGAATTAATACGTTGTGCAATGGAACAGGGAGCGAAAAGAATAATCGTTGGTCTTGGAGGATCTGCTACTACTGATGGAGGGTTAGGAGCGTTAAGAGCCATGGGGCCGCTTTCTCGCTATAAAGGAGTTGAACTTATAGCAGTTTGTGATGTTCAAACCAATTTTCTCGATGCAGCTAATCATTTTGGCCTTCAAAAAGGAGCTACAAAAGGAGAGTTAAAGTTCCTTAATCAACGTTTACAGCGAATAACGCAGGTTTATGAAGATGAATTTGGTGTTTCAGTAATAGATATTCCGAAAACTGGAGCAGCCGGGGGACTTGCAGGCGGATTATTAGTTGCTGGAGCTGAACTGGTAGAAGGATTTGATTTCATAGCTCAGGAGATCTGTCTTGATGAACTGATGATTGACTCAGACTTAGTGATCACAGGTGAAGGTTTTCTCGATAGCACATCATTTGATGGAAAAGTTATTTCGGGGATCTGTCGTTATGCAGATACGTTTTCTGTCCCGGTTTTTGTAATTGCAGGAGATATTAGTCCTGAAATAGTCGGAAAAGTCGAAGGTGTGTCTTTGGTGGAAGCTTTCGGCAAAGAGCGTGCTTTCTCAGAAACAGAGCTTTGTATCGAAAGAACTGTTATTGAACATATGGATTCATTATCCCGATAACAGTTTTATTCTAAAAAATGTAAAAAACTTTCTTTTATAAGCGTTTTGAACGAAAAAAGGTTGGTTTTTCACTCTTCTCGTGGTTGGATTAGCAGTCTAAGTAGAAGAGTGCCGAACATTTTCAACACTAAATCTGCTTGAATTCTTTGATGAAAGGCTTTCTTAATGGCTAAGAATATTGTTTTTGACGAACAAGCTCGTAGAGGGCTTGAAAAAGGTATGAACCAGCTAGCAGATGCTGTGCGTGTCACCTTGGGACCCAAAGGACGTAATGTTGTTCTGGATAAAAAATGGGGTGCTCCAACTATCACAAATGACGGTGTGTCTATCGCAAAAGAGATAGACCTGGAGGATCCATATGAACGAATCGGCGCGGAGTTAGTTAAGGAAGTTGCAAAAAAGACTGATGATGTAGCTGGAGACGGTACCACAACAGCAACAGTACTTGCCTGGTCTATGGTCGGTGAAGGTCTAAGGAATGTCGCTGCTGGAGCCAACCCTATGTCCTTGAAGCGAGGTATAGAGGTAGCTGTTGAAGCTGCTGTTGAAGCTATCCTCTCAGAATCTGTTGACGTTTCTAGTGATAAAGAACAAATCGCAAATGTGGCGGCAATTTCAGCTGCTGATGTGGAAATAGGAGAAATGATTTCTGAGGCTATCGATAAAGTCGGTAAAGACGGGGTAATCACAGTCGAAGAAGGTCAGACATTTGGTTTAGAAATGGATCTAGTCGAAGGAATGCGTTTCGACAAAGGTTACATATCCCCTTACTTCGTTACTGATCCAGAAAGAATGGAAGCAGTTCTGGAAGATCCATATTTACTACTTGTAGGTTCTAAAATCTCTGCAGTTAGAGATCTGGTTCCAGCATTAGAAAAAGTGATGCAAGCTGGTCGACCCTTGGTGATTATCGCGGAAGATATAGAAGGCGAAGCTCTTGCCACCTTAGTAGTTAACAAAATTCGAGGAACTTTCACTTCAGTTGCAGTAAAAGCACCTGGCTTTGGTGACAGAAGGAAAGCAATGCTTCAAGATATAGCAATACTTACTGGTGGACAGGTCATCTCTGAGGAAGTAGGCCTAAAAGTTGATTCAGTAACAATTGACATGCTGGGATCAGCTAGAAAACTGGTAGTGACCAAAGATGAAACCACTCTTGTTGAAGGAGCAGGTGATCAAGATGCAATTGCAGGTCGAATAGCTCAAATAAAAGCAGAGATCGAAAATACCGATTCCGATTATGATCGAGAAAAATTACAAGAAAGACTAGCCAAGCTCTCAGGTGGTGTGGCAGTACTAAAGGTAGGTGCTGCCACCGAGGTAGAGCTAAAAGAGAAAAAGCATCGCATTGAAGATGCGGTCAGCACTACGAAAGCTGCAATTGAGGAGGGAGTAGTGGCTGGAGGAGGCGTAACGCTTTTACGAGCACAAGCTGCTGTTGAGAAAGCTGCCTCAAAATTAGAGCATGATGAAGCGACTGGATCAAATATTGTTGGAAGGTCCTTGGTGGCGCCTCTAACTCAGATTGCCATAAATGCTGGCATGGAAGGCGGAGTAGTAGTTGAGAAGGTTAAAGACCTAGAGGGACCGAATGGGCTAAATGCTGCTTCAGGTGAGTATGAAGACCTAATTGCCGCAGGAATTATTGATGCTGCGAAAGTAACTCGTTCAGCTCTTCAAAACGCCGCTTCTATAGCTGCGCTTTTCCTAACGACGGAAGCTGTTATAGCAGACGCCCCTGAAGAAAGTGCTGCGGCTGGTGGTGGCATGCCAGACATGGATTTCTAAACAAACTAGATGCTAGACAATGAGCGTTATGTCAGCTTGTCTACATGGACAAAAGATGGCAACCGAAAAAGAACACCGGTATGGATTGCTTTATTAAGTGATGGTCAATTCGGTTTTACAACCGGGGAAAAAACTTGGAAAGTACGGCGCATCCAAAAAAATCCAATTGTTGAGATGCAATCCTGCAATTTTAAGGGCGAGCTTATCGAGGGCTCCGAGCCGTTTACAGGACTGGCGAGGGTAGCTGGTATAAACGATAAAGAATACACATCAGTTAAAAAGGCCATTCGGAAAAAGTATGGAATTCAAGATCAATTAGTCAGTTTTTTTGGCCGTTTTTCCAAAAAATATGGTGAAAGTTGCGCAGTGGTTATTTCTCTAGAAAAAGAAAAGCTTGCTTAGTTTTTTGGGTGGGCATGTTGCCACCCAAAACGTCCCTTAATACACAGGTGGCCGTCTGTAACGGAATGATCAGAAGGTGAAGTGACTTTTACGATTTTTTCGTCTTGGGTGTGTAATTCTAGATTGCAACCAACGCCGCAGAAACCACAAATAGTTTGAGTAATTTTCTGGTTATCCGGATCCCAAGAATTGTCTTCTCTCATATCATGTTCAGTTTTAAAAACCAAAGCCCCTGTCGGGCAAACTCCTATGCAATTGCCACAATAAACACAAGCTGAATCGGGCAATTCGACATCAAACTCAGTCGAGATATGCGCCTCAAAACCTCGTCCTGCAGTGGCGATTGCAAAAGTATGTTGAGCGTCATCCCCGCATGCTTCAACACATTTATAACAAAGAATGCATCGCTCGTAGTCACGAACGTAAAGATCGTCTTGGATTTTGACTGGTTGCTTAGATGTCTTAATTGCATCTGACGTTCCCATGCGTTCAGGTTTTGAGCCATAGTGTGTCATCCATTCAAGGATTTCTTCATCTGCTCTATCCAGTTCAACCGAAGAGGCAAGTAGTTCTAAAACCATACGTCTACTCGTATTCACTCGTTCAGAGTCAGTGGAAATCACCATTCCCTCTTCTATTTGACGAGAACAAGACGGAACTAGTGCCCTAGAACCCTCTACTTCTACTACGCAAACTCTGCAAACGTTGACTGGGGTTAGGTTCTCAGCCCAGCAAAGCGTTGGGGTCTTTATATCAGCCTGATTACAAGCATCTAAAATTGTGGATCCTTCAGAAGCTGAAATTTTTTTGTTATTGATTGTTATTTCGACAATGGTTTCAGATTGGCTTTCTGTAATTTTACTCATGATCTGTTTTCCAAAAGTCCTAGATTCAAAGCTGATCGAATTGCCGATGATGCTGTATGACCCAAGCCACAAATTGAAGCATCAGACATTACGGCAGCCAGATCGTCGAACAACTCGTGTTCGGCTTCGACAGTAGTATCATCCGCGATTCTAAGCAAAAGTTCCTCTTGCCTAACAGTTCCAACCCTACAGTGCACGCATTGTCCACACGATTCATCACGGAAAAACTCAGCTATTCTGTGAACGGTTTTAGTCAGTTCATCTTTATCACTGAAAGCCATTATTACTCCTGAACCCAGCGCGACTCCAGCTTCGCGCGTGTCTTCAAATGTGAGAGGCAGATTGACTGATTCTGGTGAAACGAAATTGCCAGCAGCTCCACCAAGGAGAATTGCCCTGAGGTTGCCAGATCCTGAAAATCCGCCAGCAGCATCTATTATTTCACCAAGAGTTGCACCAAATTCGAATTCATATATACCTGGGAAAGCGACTCTTCCGCTTAAACAAAAAAGTCTAGTTCCCGAAGACTGATCGGTTCCCTCGCTGGCAAAAGCTTTTCCACCATTCAAGATAATTCGAGGGATATTTGCCAGAGTCTCAACGTTGTTAACAACAGTTGGCTCATTGAACAAACCGTGTGTAGTGGGGAAAGGTGGTTTATTTCGTGGTTCGCCTCGAAAACCTTCTATTGAGTTGAATAGTGCTGTCTCCTCACCACAGATATAAGCACCTGCACCGCTTCTTAGTTCGATTTCGAAGTTTCTTCCGGAGTTCAAAATATTGTTTCCAAGAAATCCAGCATCTCGAGCGGTTTCTATTGCTTTTGATAAACGTCGTTTAGCTACCGGATATTCGCCGCGTATATAAATCCAACCTTTTTCTGCTCCTATTGCAAGACCAGCGATAGTGATTGATTCGACTAAAGCAAAAGGGTCATTTTCCATCAGAACCCGATCTTTAAAAGTGCCTGGTTCAGATTCGTCAGCATTGCAAACCAAATGATGCGGTTTTCCATGTTGGTCAGCTACAGCTTTCCATTTAACCCCGGTAGGGAAAGCAGCTCCACCTCTACCTCTTAGACCTGAAGTTGAAACTTCTTCGATAATCTGCTCATCGCCTATCTCAAGTGCTTTTTCAAGAGCTTTGTAACCTCCATGCAACTGGTAATCCTCTAGGCTTTCAGGGTCAACAACTCCGACTCGAGATAGAAGACGTAGTTCATCTGATCCAGCTTGTGGCAACTTTATCGATGCTTCCTCATAATTTCCATCTAGCAATTCTGAGGCTTCAAGTGGATCTACATTACATAAAACAGTGTCCTGTGCTGCGACTTTTTGGATGAATACAGCGGGTCCACGTTCACACTGACCCAAGCAAGGGCTAGGTTTAGTCTCATAGCCTTCCTTTTTTAGAGTGTCCAAGACTTCATTAGCGCCGCTAATACTGCAGGCAATGTCATCACATACATGTAGTATCTGATCACCACTTGGAGGTTCAGATGAGAATAGATGGTAGAAAGTGGCAACACCATAAGCTTCAGCCGGCGGAACTTCAAGAACGCGACATGCATAGTCAAGGCCTCCAGGGCTAATCCAACCTGAAGCATGTTGAAGAGCATGAAGTGCAGGAAGAAGAAGATGCCGACGTTCTTGTGTTCTTAGTTGACCTGCGTAAACAAGACGCTCCGTCACCTCTATGGTTGCTGGACCATAAGATTCAATAGCCTCATCGACAGATTTTTTTTCATCATCAGTCGGCAGTGAATCACCAAATTTTATGTCAGGCATCGACCAATTTTTCTACTCGGATAGCAGCTGCTTTAAACTCAGCAGTGCCGGATTTGGGATCATAAGCACTATTTGTTAATTGATTAACATCTGCCAGTTCAGGGAAATGAAAGGTCGTAAAAGCCAGACCTACCGGCAGCGACGAATCAATTTTTACAGTCATTTCAATACTTCCACGGCGAGATGAAACCAAAACTCTTTCGCCAGATCGTATTCCAAGTTTTTCTGCGTCGTTACTGGAAAGGTCAAGCGTTTCTCCACTGCGAATAGGGGAGCCGTATTCGCTGGTTTGAACACCTGTATTGTACGAATCCAGAGCTCTACCTGTTGTTAATCTCAGAGGATAATTATCATCCAATGATTCAACTGGAGGTTGGTCATCGACACATGAAAATGGAGCAAGTCGACCTTCAGCGGGCTGTTTCCAAAGTCGTTCATGAAGGAAAGGACTCCCTGGGTGGTTTTCGTCCGGACATGGCCATTGTATTCCTCCTTCGTTTTCGATTCTTTCCCATGACATCCCAGCATGCATTGGTGAGACAGTGCGTAATTCTTCCCAAAGGTCTCTAGCGGTAGGTCTACCCCAGCTGTCATCACCCAGATATTTTGCCAGATCTGAGATAATGTCGATTTCCTGACGAGCCTCACCTGGTGGTTTAATTGCTGCTCGAGTGCGTTGAACGCGACGTTCACTGTTTGTGACAGTTCCATCTGACTCAGCCCACCCTAACGCTGCGGGTAAAACCACGTCAGCCATTTCTGCTGTACGGGTCAGAAATACGTCTTGCACTACAAGAACTTCGAGCCCTTCCAGTGCCTCACGAGCGTGATTGACATCAGCATCTGAATCTGCTGGGTTTTCACCGATGACATACAATGCTTTTAGTTCGCTTCGACTCATTGCATTAAACATGTCTGTTAGGTGCCATCCTGGATCAGGTGGTATTTTAGAACCCCAAACATTTTCAAACTTGCTTCTAATATTCTCATCAATTAGATCTTGGAATCCAGCTAGCTTGTTAGGTAACGCTCCCATATCGCCACCACCTTGGACATTGTTTTGTCCTCGAAGTGGAACTAAACCTGAACCCCAGCGACCTACATGACCAGTTAAAATAGCCAGATTGCATAATGCAAGGACGTTGTCAACAGCTGTGTGATGTTCGGTGATACCTAAAGTCCACATAATCTGGGCTTTCTCGGCAGTAGCGTATCCGTGAGCTAAGTCACGTATTGCTTCAGTTGGGACCCCTGTTATTTCAGAAGTTCTTTCTAGTGTCCATGGTTCAATGTGAGTAATGAAGTCGTCAAAACCTGTTGTTGCATTATTTATGAAATCTTTGTTCTCAAGCCCAGCATCAATTATTTCACGTGCCAGTCCGTTGGCTAGAGCTATGTCACTACCTACGTTTATTCCCAGCCAAACATCAGCAAATTTTGCTGAGTCTGTCCTTCTTGGATCGACAGCCCACATTCGAGCACCATTTGAAAGCCCTTTCAATAGGTGGTGGAAAAAAATAGGATGGGCAGCTCTCGCGTTTGAACCCCAAAGAACGATTGCATCTGCCTCTTCAACCTCCCGATATGAGGAGGTTCCTCCTCCTGCTCCAAATACTGTCGCCAGACCGACGACGCTAGGCGCATGTCAAGTTCGATTACAACTATCTATGTTGTTAGATCCAATTACTGTTCGAGCGAATTTTTGTGCAGCATAGTTAACTTCATTTGTTGTTTTAGAGCAACTGAACATGCCAAAAGCTTTAGCCCCGTGTAAATCAACGACAGATTTAAAACCTTCAGCAGCTTTACCAAGTGCTTCTTCCCAAGTCGCCTCACGAAGTTTTCCATTTTCTTTAACCATTGGCACAGTAAGACGTTCGGTCATAGTTTCCCAATCTCAATCGATTTAATATTCTTAATTATTACTCATTCGAGGACGAATTGATTATTTTTTGCCTATTTCTTCGATCGATCATTCGAATCGAAGACCAAAGTTCATCACGCTCTATGTAACAGCCACAAAAATGTCTTTCTCCTTTTGAAGGGTCAAAAGAATTTCTAGCATGCAGCACTCTTCGATTGTCAAAAATGAGGCATTCTCCCTGATTTAGACGAAAACTTAACTTGAATCGATCTTCCTGATTAAGCGTCTCAAATAATTTATACGCCTTGTACATGGGTTCTACTAGATCAAAATCAACTTGAAGAGGAACACGCAGAAAATTGCCAACTCTTACTTCATTAATCTCTCCGTCAAGTCCTACATTGATCATTGGAGCCCTCCAACGATAATCACTAACAGTGCTCCGGTTTCCAAAGTCCCATGGGATAGTAGTAAGCAAGTCAAAAGCTTCCGGATGATTTAGGCGAATTTCCTCTGCTACACGAAATCCATCAACCAAAATAGACTCTCCTCCCTTTACAGAGTTTTTCAAACAATGAAGTAGTTGAAGTCCTGGCTGGTACTCGCGTGTAGGCAGGTCAGTGTGGGGAGGGAGTTCAATTTCTGTATAGGCAGCTGTATCTGGTCCATTTTTTGCTTCAACATTAAAGAAAAGGCCAAAATTGGTCTCTCTAACTACACCTATACGTTCCGTAATCCTGATTAAACCATCTTTCGAAGGATCGACATTTTGTGTAATAGAACAACCATCTTCAACAAGTGAAAAAAGCCACTCTCTCTCAGTTTCTGTTTTAGAAATAATTTCATCCCAGTTGAAACGTTTTGGTTCTTTTCTTGTTTTTGAGTCCCAAGCGATTGCCTTCGGTGTGAATCTATTAGAGGCATCCAGAAAACAGTTGGCTCTAAGCCAACCGGGGTGGAAATGGCTTATATGTGAATCTTTTGACCAGACAACCTGAAGAAAACCTTCTTCAGAAGTAGATACTGAACTAATAAACTCGTCATCGGCGATTGAAGCCACATTAAATAAAGGTTCCATTGTGTCGGGATGGACACAACAAGGACAGTTATCTCTCAACCAAAGAAAATTAAATTTGCTCTGATGCCCGTCACTCCATTCGATTTCGACTTTTTCTCCATCAGTAGAAGAAAAAGAAATGGAGTGTTCCGCCGGGTAAAAATCAAAATCTCCTGTTTCATTCACAATTCTGTTCTTTCTCAGAGAATTCGTTACCCAGATCTTTAAGCGTTTTGAGAATGGCCGTAAGCCCTCTGTCGCGTTCAAGCACTAAATCAGCTATAGATCTGCCTGCAGCTTCTTCGATACATCCATCCACAACAGCATTTCTAAGTGATTGGGTTAATTCCGGGGCTTCCAACCTAGTCCACGGTGATTTTAAAGAGGGTCCAAAATGGTCGAGCATGTGAGCCATACCTCCCTCACCGCCTGCTAGATGGAATGTAAGCATGGGTCCCATGAGAGCCCAACGCAGACCAGGTCCCGCTGTTATAGAAAGGTCCAGTTGTTCTACAGTTGCCTCACCGTTGGCCACCATGTGAAGGGCTTCACGCCACATCGCCTCTTGAAGCCGATCTGCTATAAATCCATCTACTTCTTTTTCGAGACGTAACACCACTTTGCCGGAATCTTTATAGAGACTTTCAGCAGTGTTCAAAGCTTCAATTGATGTTTTAGGTCCAGCCACAAGTTCAACTAATGGAAGTAGGTAGACAGGGTTAAATGGGTGACCTACAACAATGCGCTCAGGTGCAATTTCACAATCTGAACTAAGGTCACTGACCAAGTAGCCTGAGGTTGATGATGCTATTACACATTCAGCATCGCAAGCCTTGTCAATAGTCGAAAGAAGTTCTTGTTTCAACTCGAGACGCTCAGGTGAACTCTCTTGGACGAGCGAACAACTCTCAACAGCTTCTTCAATTCTCCCATGGAAAAACACAAGATCAGGGGAAGCGTTTTCACCTAGACCCAGTCTCTCCATGGATGGCCAAGCTTGCTCGATTGTTCTTTTTAACAAATCTTCGGATTTAGGATCGGGGTCCCATGCGTGGACCTCAATGCCTTGTCCAGCGAAATGTGTAGCCCAACCGCAACCTATTACACCCATTCCAATGCATGCGACTGATTTATTCATCTGATGTCTCTACAAAATCTAATCTCATTTAAGTTTCAGGGTTTCTCTAGCTTCATCGGGCGACTGAACTGAAGCTCCCATCAGCTCGATTATCTTCACGGCTTTATTAACTAAATCCGCATTAGAAGCCAAAACACCTTTTTCCAAGTACAAATTGTCTTCTAGGCCGACTCTGACATGACCTCCGAGCATTACGGACTGGGCGACCATAGGCATTTGCATTGCTCCCAGACCAAAAGAGGTAAATTCTGCTTCTGCGGGCAATCTATTTACCATTGCGTTAAGAATTCCTATATCCATAGGTGTTCCATAAGGGATTGACAAGCAGAGCTGGATCCAGAACGGAGGGTCGATTAGACCTTCTTCAATCATCGTTTCCGCGAACCAGAGGTTTCCGGTATCGAAAACTTCAAGTTCAGGCCGTACACCCAAACTTCTAACTTTTTGAGTCATTTCTCTTAACATCTCTGGAGTCGAAATATAAACCTCATTTGAATCACCGAAATTGAGTGAACCGCAGTCTAAAGAACAAATCTCAGGTTTTATTCTCTCTACGTGTTTAAGTCTTTCTTCAGCTCCTACAAGGTCAGTACCTTCTCCGAAATCCATGGGGCTTTCGTCAGGTCCAATAACCAAATCTCCGCCCATTCCAGCAGTGAGATTTATTATGACCTGAGTATCTTTTTGTCTTATTCTGTCAACAACTTCTTCGTAATAGTCCGGATTTCGTGAACCCTTTCCAGTGTTTGGATCCCTAACATGACAATGGACTATCGCGGCACCAGCTTTAGCTGCTTCGATAGCTGAATCTGCGATTTCTTGTGGGGTAACTGGCACTTGTTCGCTTTTATCAGTTGTTTCTCCCGCTCCAGTTACAGCGCATGTGATTATTACATTCCTGTTCATACCACCCCCTCTAGTTTTAAAAATCAAAACCTAGCAATTTTCAAGAGATTAGCCCGTGAGCATGATTTTTGTTTATCAAAGCAATGTAAAAAGTGATTTTCTGACTGTTTTGACAATAGTGTTATCAATGAAATGCCATGTATTTGGAGGAAAAATGACCACTCGTGGCCGAACAGCGAAGGTTTTTACCGAGAGAATAGAAGCTGGAGAAAGTTATCGGGTGCCAGACGAAGTGATTGTCGAGGAACCAATTTCTATTCGTTTGGACGGAGAACTCGTAGGTACGACCATGAGGACTCCGGGAAATGATTTTGAACTTGCAGTCGGCTTTTGTTTTACTGAAGGACTTCTTCAGGAAACGCAAGTCAAATCGATTCGATATTGTGGAAACTCAAGTGCTTTAGAGGCAGAATTCAACGATGTAACCGTAGATACAGATGGTCTTGCGCCAAAGCCAGTAGCAAGACTGGGTCCTGCATCGTCATCATGTGGAATTTGTGGAGTTGAAGCTATAGAGAATCTTCTGAAGTTTTTAAAACCTTTGGAGCCAGAACCATTTGGTATAGAAACCCTTACTTCAGTTGCTGAAGGTATACAGACAGAGCAAGATCTATTTTGTGCCACCGGAGCTGTTCACGCAGCGATGGCTTTTGACCGCTCTGGGAAAAGTGTTGCAATGCGGGAGGATATAGGCAGACATAATGCGGTTGATAAAATTGTGGGGTATCTGCATCTAGAAGATCTCCTGCCGGCAAATAACCTAGGTCTATGGGTAAGTGGTAGAGCATCCTTTGAGATGGTTCAGAAAGCATGGGCCGCAGGTTTTGCTTGTTTAATTGCTGTAAGCGGACCATCGGCACTTGCTATTGATACTGCTAAAGCGGCTGGATTGCAACTGGGTGGTTTCGCCCGTGGGAATAGGATCAATCTCTATTCTTAGAGTTAGAAGCTTAAGCTTTCCGTAGACTCTAAGAATGAACTTGCCAGCAAAGCCATCAGAAGGATTAGGTGTACTGCATCTTTTTTGCAAGTTTCAAAACCAAGTAGATTCTGTCAAAGTTAAAAAAACGATCACTGATTCACTCAGTGAAGGCTTGCAGGTTGTTGTAGTAGCAATGTTAGGTCATAAAGCAGATCTGGCGCTGATGGTTTTAGGAGAGGATCTTTGGGATCTACGTGACTTTCAAAGCTCGATAGATTCTGCCGGTTTAGAAATTGTAGATAGCTATTTCTCACTAACTGAAATTTCTGAGTATGCAACAGGTGTTCCAGAGGAGATGAAGCAAACACGTCTTTATCCAGATTTACCCCCTGAGAACAAGACAGCCTGGTGTTTTTACCCTATGTCAAAACGTCGTGACCCTGAAGCAAATTGGTACACACTCCCTTACGACGAACGGTCAGCTCAGATGCATGAACATGGACGTTCTGGAAGAAATTTTGCTGGTCGTGTTCTGCAAGTAGTTACTGGATCCACTGGTGTCGATGATTATGAATGGGGAGTGACTTTGTTCGCGGAACGTCCTGATGATCTAAAAGAAGTTGTCTACACGATGAGGTTTGACGAGGCTTCTGCAATATACGCTGATTTTGGCCCTTTTTACACAGGAATGGTGTGTGAAATAGACACTGCCTTAGAGCATTTAGCGAATCGGTAAAAAAAGAACCTGTTTTGAAATTGATTGTTGATATTTGAGAATGTCGAGAAAAAAAGAAACGAGTAATTCAGCCTCAGTCGTCGGTTTTGTGCCAGATTTGATGGATCAGTCAAAATTACGTCTGGAGATCCCGGAGATCTGTTTTATCAAAGAAGTTTCTGAGCTTTTTGATTTAGATGTTGATCTTGTTGTTGTCGACCTATCAAAACCAGAGGTTCTAGACGTTTTGACCGAGATAAAATCCACCACCCTAGGCTTTGCTTCACATATCGATAAAGAAACTATTACTGCCGCAGAAAAAGCTGGTTGCACAAAAGTGTTACCAAGGTCAAAGTTTTTCCGAGATCTTCACTCTCTTGTTAACGGCGTATTAAAACTCGACTAACAGCGTATTAAAACACTTCTTTTAAAGTTTCTGTCTGAAAAAGTAGAAGTATTCTTTTTCCAGATTTGGTTTTAAAAAGGAGGTCAAATGGATTCCGGAGACTATGCATGGATGTTGATATCAACTGCCTTAGTTGTTTTTATGATTCCCGGATTAGCACTTTTTTACGGAGGGATGACAAGAAGTAAAAATGTTCTGAACATGTTCATGATGAATATGTACTGTGTGGGCATCGTCCCTATAGTTTGGGTGCTTCTCGGTTATTCGCTCGGAAACAGCCCTGATGGAAGTGGTTTTTTTGGTGGAGAATGGATAGGAAATTTTGATTTCATTGGCCTCAAAGATCTGAATGCTGATCCGGAAAGTCTTATTTTTGTTGCTTTTCTTATGACATTTGCTGCGATAACCCCAGCATTGATTTCTGGAGCAGTAGCTGACCGTTTGAAATTTTCGGCTTGGGTTATTTTCGTACCAATTTGGTTGTTGCTTGTTTATTGTCCTGCAACTTACTGGGTCTACAGCGGTTGGCATGATGGAAATGGAGCTCTTGATTTCGCTGGCGGCACGGCGATTCATTTAAATTCCGGCGTTGCTGCTCTAGCCTTTGTTTTGGTTTTGGGAAAGAGACGTGGTTGGCCTAAAGAAGCTACTCCACCTCACAATATGCCTATGGTTTTGATAGGAACTGCCATTCTTTGGTTCGGATGGTTCGGATTCAACGCTGGTTCAGCAGGCGCTGCAAATGGTCAGGCGGTTCAAGCCCTTCTAAACACATTTGTTGCAGCATCAGCGGGAATCATCGGTTGGCTAGTTGTGGAGAAATTAAAAGGAGGTCATGCCACCTCTCTGGGAATGGCATCTGGGATTGTTGCAGGACTCGTAGCTATTACTCCTGCCGCAGGATTTGTAGGCGGACTGGCGAGTGTAGTTTTCGGGCTTGTCGCAGGAGCGGTCTGTTATTTTGCTATCTCACTTAAAAACCGATTTGGCTACGATGACAGTCTCGACGTGGTAGGCATACATGGTGTCGGGGGATTGACAGGAGGTCTTTTATTAGGATTCTTCGCTGATTCAAGCGCAATTCCAGGTGGAGATTTTGATGATGGTCTTTTCTTCGGCGGCGGAATCGAACTACTACTTGATCAGGTAGTAGCCATGCTCTCAGTTATCGTTCTGTCCTTTATTGTCACTTTTGTGATAGTAAAAATTATAGATGCGACAATTGGGCTTAGAGTTGAAGAAGAGGTTGAGCAAACTGGTTTGGATCGAGCTTTACATGCAGAGTCGGCTTACAACGATTAGAACTTTAAATAAATGAAAGGTCTTGTTATAGAAGACCTGCTTTCAGAAGCTTCTAAAACAGGTTCAGTTTTTTGTGTAGACCTGACAAAGCGTATGGATCAATTCATCGAAGAGATCTTTAAAGACGCTGGCGCCCCATCAGAAGTAACAGTTTGTGCTGTTGGTGGTTATGGAAGGAAAGAACTCTGTCCAGGTAGCGACATTGATGTTCTATTAATTCATGATGAACTATTTGACATTTCGGAAGTAGCTGAAAAAATTTGGTATCCGTTGTGGGATGCCGGTTTGAAACTAGGTCATCAGGTAGGTACGCAAAAAGAGATTCTCAATCTTGCAGAATCAAATCTTGAAACCGCCACAAGTTTGTTGTCTGCGCGAATCATTGCTGGGGATAAAAAAGTCGTCGATGGGCTAACTGAGAAAGCCCAAGATCAATGGGTTGCAAGATTTCATAAATATTTGAAGGAACTGGGATCAACGGTTGAAGAACGTTATGAGAAATATGGAGAAGTTGCTTTTCGGCTCGAACCTGAACTGAAACAAGGTAGAGGGGGTTTAAGGGATGCTCATATTTTGCAATGGATGGAGATCGCGGAACCAATTTTAATTACCTCCGAATCAAAAGTTTTACCAGAGGCTGTTGAAACGCTTTTATCAGTTCGTGTGGAATTACATAGAGTGACAGGTAAACGTTCGGACCGGCTTCTGTTAGAACTCCAAGACGAAGTAGCAGAAAAACTCCAGTACGAAAATGCCGATGAGTTGATGAGCTCTGTTGCGAATGCGGCGAGGATAATTACGTGGGCTGGAGACGGTGTTGCAAGACGTATAGAAAGAATCAGACAGTCAACACCTGTAAGGAAGTCTCTAAACAAGCTCCGCAATGTAGAGATATCACCACAGTTTGATTTAGATCGAGGTCGTTTAGGTTTGACTCAGGAAGCTGATACTGCCGATCCGTTTTTGCCTTTACGAGCTGCTGTTTTGGCGAGCAAATTTGATGCATATTTGGAAAGAGTATCTCTAGAGAAACTAGCTGAAAGTGAAACTGAAATACCTCAGATTTGGCCGGAAGAGGCAAGATTACTTTTAACTGAACTCTTAATGTCAGGTAATAAAGCAGTTTCGATAATCGAGGATTTAGATCAGTATGGTTTGTTCTCACGACTAATTCCAGAGTGGGAGTCTTGTCGTTCCAAACCCCAAAGAAACGCTTATCACATGTTTACAGTTGATCGTCACCTCCTAGAAACAGTTTCGGTGGCGGCGGATTTAACAAATTCTGTAGACCGACCTGACTTGCTGGTTCTTGGTGCTCTTTTACATGACATAGGAAAGGGTTATCCAGGTGACCATACAGAAGTCGGAATGGGTTTAGTGGGAAACATTGCAAGAAGAATGGGTTATGAAAATAATGATGTAGAGCTTCTAGTAGGCATGGTTGAACATCACCTTCTGCTTCCAGATGTAGCTACACGTCGTGACCTTGACGACGATGGAACAATAAAGTCTGTAGCAACTTCAGTAAAAACTCTGTCGCTTCTTTCCCTTCTGGATGCGCTAACTGAAGCTGACTCGATTGCAACAGGGCCGTCAGCGTGGAGCAGTTGGAA